>OIFX01000024.1_pt1 | contig 194199 bp, 171 predicted proteins | sample 1582151 | NCBI WGS metagenome assembly OIFX01 (sample SAMN07501068, study PRJEB24779) | human gut metagenome
TTTTATTCAGTTTTTATCAATATCATTACTTATATTTTCTTTGTTTCACCTCTTGACTTTTAATAGTTAGTCTTTCTCATCTGTTCTATAACAATAATACACCGTTACAATAAAAAAGTCAAGCTATTTTAATAAAATATTTACGCCCTTTGATGATAAATCGTTCAGCTCATCGATTTGTTCTTGGTTAATTGTGGAATTTTTCTTCGCAAAAATTTTTCCTGGTGGATAAATCACGATATCATTGGCGATTATTTTGTTCAGTAAATAATCGTACGTTTTATAAGTTTTCGTAGAGTCTGATTTTTTATATGAACGAAGAGCTTCCAGCAAGATTTCAAAATCTTTTTTCTCATCTGCAATCGTTGAAATCAATACGAGGTTTTTGTCGTCTATCATTTCAATATAAATTCCGTTTCTTATCAAATGCTCATTGACATCACTTGGATTGTCGCATTCAAGGACAATTCTTGTAAAATCTCTCTTGCAATTTTTTTGAATAGGAGCTTTTCTTATGAAATCCAAGCCTTCAATCTCACTATAAAACCAATCTATTATTTCTTTTAATTCAGCGTATTTATTTTCATTTTTAATGCAATAATCAATTGCATATTCTACTGATGTCATGAAAATATACGATGGGGAAGATGTCATAATCATTTGTAGATTACTCATAGTTTTATCAATCAATTCATCTTCGCAGTTGAAATTAATCGCAGCAGTTTGTGTGAATGCAGGCATCGTTTTGTGATACGAATTAATAGAAATATCACAACCTAGTTGCATTGCATTTTTGTCAAAACATTCCAGTGCGAAATGCGTTCCGTGTGCTTCATCAACAATAATTTTGATATTATTTTCGTGGCAGTATTCTACAAGTTTTTCGATAGGCTGATAAATCCCATAATAATTGGGGCGTGTTATAAGAACTGCTTTGATAGATGAATCTTTTTTCAAATTTTCTATTAAAACTTCTTGTTCACACACTCCAGCACAGTCGATCTCCACAGATTTTCCACGAGCAAGTCGTACGCCGTTGATTACGGATTTGTGACAATTTTTCTCTACCAAAATTTTGTCATTTTCATCTAATACGCTCATTATACTTGCGACAATACCAGAGGTTGAACCATTGACAAGATACATCGATTTTTTTGCATGTGAAAAAAGGGCAAGATTATTCCTGCCCTCAGCTATAATATTATTTGCATGGTACAAATCATCTGTATCAGATAATTCCGTCACATCAATCTTTAAAATATTTTCAAGAAAATCGTTCATGCTTTCCAACATCTTGCCCTTATGGCCAGGCATATGAAAGCTTACTTTTTCTTTTCTATTTATCAGATTATCATACAAATTACGCATTCAACATTTTCTCCACTTCTACCATAATTGCACATTCAGTACGTTTCTTTTGCATTGCACATCCCAATTCGTAAGGCTTGTAAATGTCATTATTAAAATTGTACGCATTTGCATGGCAACCACCAGAACAGTAGAATTTGCACCAACAATTTTTGCAATCTTCTTTTGTAAATACGTGACAATGCAAGAATTCTTCACGCATATCTTCTGGTAAAGTTAGATTTTCATCTAAAATATTGCCCATTTTGAATTTTTCGTTGCCGACAAATTGGTGACAAGGGTAGATGTCTCCTTCTGGAGTTACTGCAACGTATTCGCAGCCAGCTCCACAACCTTGCATTCTTTTAATAACACAAGGACCTTGAGTCAAATCAACCATAAAGTGGAAGAACTTGAAGTTAGAACCATTTACTTGATCCTTTGCATATTCCACTGCCAACTTTTCGTATTCATTTAAAACAGTGTCCAAATCTTCCTTAGTAATAGCGTAATCATCATAATCGCTGTCTACAACAGGTTCAATACTTGACAATTCAAATCCCAAATCTTTGAAATGTTTTACATCTTCTGAAAAATCCAAATTCTTCTTAGTAAAAGTTCCTCTAACATAATAATATTTTCCTTTTCTTCCTTTAATAAGCTTTTGGAATTTAGGAACGATTAAATCGTAAGAGCCCTTATCATTCAAAGTTTTTCTCATATTATCGTTGACAGATTTTCTACCATCAAGACTAAGAACAACGTTGTGCATATTTTCGTTGATAAAATCAATCTTGTCATCGTCCAACAAAACGCCGTTAGTAGTTATCGTAAATCTGAATTTCTTACCTTTTTCCTCGGCTATTTCGTTGCCGTATTTCACTAATTTCTTCACAAGCTCGAAATCCATTAAAGGTTCTCCACCGAAGAAATCCACTTCCAAGAATTTTCTTGAACCGCTATTGTCAACCAAATATTTCAAAGCTTTCTTGCCGACTTCTTCAGTCATATAAGCTTTGTGTCCACCGAAATCACCTTGTGAAGCAAAACAATATTCGCACTTCAAATTACAATCGTGAACAACGTGAAGGCACATTGCCTTTAAAACAGGTTCTCTCTTTTTGAAATCTTCAATGTGAAGATAATCATCTGATGAAAAAAGCATATTTGCTTTTTCCAATTCTCCGATTTCCTTGATAGAATCTCTGACAGATTCTTCAGGATATTGAGCTAATTTTTCTACTATTTCATCTGCACTTAAATCTTTGTAATAATCAAGTACATCGTAACTTATGTCGTCAAAAACATGGACACTTCCACCGTTTACATCTAAAACAATGTTGTGGCCATTCATTTTGTATTTATGTATCATATAATTCTCCTTTCAGCTACCGTACTATTTTATAGAAAATTCCGAATTAAGTCAATAAAAAACGAAAACCACTCAAAAGAGTGGCATTAATTTAATAATCGCATATCTGATTGTTTACTTAAAAGTCTTCAATCATTATGTAAACAAGATTATCTATTTTCGTTTTCACATTCTTGGTTAGCAACTGTGCAAGAAGTTTTGCAAGCTGATTGGCAAGATGTTTGGCATTCACCACAACCACCTTTGCAAGCTGATTCTTTCAAAGTGTTAGGTGTTAAAGTTTTAATATGTTTTTCCATAATATTCACCTCAAAATAATTATATCACAAAATCATAAAAAATGTGCGAAATAATATCCGCGATGTATAATCAATAAATACATTGAATAAACATAAGACAAGTGATATATTTAATTTAAAGGAATGATGAAAATGTTCAAGTACATTTCGCAAAATAAAAAATTATTCTACTTAACACTTCTTACAGCGCCAATTGCCGTTGGGTTTGATATTGGATTGGCGTGGCTTTTGAGAATTATAACAGATGCAGGAACTAATAGCGAAGAACAACTTTTGCCCAGATTAATTCTGATTTCTGTATTGTACATAATTTTTGCAAGTATTTCCGATTTATTATATCGAAAAAGTACAGTAGAACTTACGAACAATTGTATATATAATGTTAGAAATGATTTGTTCAACAGTATAACAGACGAATCTCTCATCAAAATATCCAAACAAAATAGTGGATATTATATATCAATGTTTTTGAATGATTTGGAAGATTTGAAGATGGATTATTTTAAGAATATGGTGTCTTCATATCATGAAATTCTCAATTTCGTAATATCCTTAGTGTTGCTTGTCAAAATCGACATAATAATGGCAATCACAATAATAATATTTTCCGTGGTGCAACTAGCAGTTCCATTTATTTTCGAAAAATTAATCGAAAAAAGACAAGAAGAACTTATGAATATAAGAAATGAATACACGTCTAGTTTGCAAGAATTCGTGAACAATTTTAATTTGATTAAGTTTTTCAAAAGAGAAATTATTTTTCAAAAAATTAACCAAGATAAATCCATTGAATATCGTAACGCATCAAATACCAAGGAAACTTTGAGCAAAACTATTTACGTTTTATCATTTGCTAGTTCATTGGCAATGTATTTGGGTTGTATGTTGGTCGGAATTTGGCTAGTATTTAAAGACAGAATAACCATTGGTCAAGTAATAGAATCAAGTCAACTTATGGCTTATGTGACAGGACCGTTGTTAAATTTCACAGATATAATGACAAGTTTTAAATCATCAAAGCCAGTCCAAAACAAAATTATGAATTTCATCTCAGAAGAAAAACCTGTTGAAGTAGAAGATGAATTCGAATTTAATAATTTGAAATTAAACAATATTTCGTTCAAATATCCAACAAGTGACAAATATGTATTGAAAAATTTGGATTTTACATTTGAAAAGGGTAAGAAATACATTATTATTGGAGAAAGTGGAACGGGGGACAGTGATATAATGATGACAGATACAATAAATCCATTAAAATCAAAGTTTAAAGGCTTCCACAAAACTTTTAAACAAGACGATTTAGGATTAAGTCTGTCATCTTTTTTATTAAATTAACAAAAAAGAAAAGAAAACATAAGTAATAAGGATTGAAGAGAATATGATAATATTTAGAGTTTTTTTCAAAATCATATTGTTTCCTATTAGTATAGCGTTAAGTATCATCACTTTATTTTTAACGTTTGTATTAGGACTTAGTACAATTTTTTTTAAACTGATTTCATTTATCGCTATTATGGGATTTTTTGGATCTGTTTATCATGGAGAAAAAGCACTCGCTATAGAGGCAATTATACTATCATATCTTTTTAGTCCTTATGGTTTACCAGTGCTAGGATATTTTATTATAGAAGTGATAGAAGAGGTGAATGAAAGAATAAAAGCAATTTAAATATAAAAATAAATAGATTAAAACGATGAAAAAGAGATAGCAAAATCAAAGCTATCTCTTTTTATATGAAAAGAAAGGGGGTTATGATGAAAGAAATAGTTAAATTTGAATACTATTATGGCAATGAAGCAGAACAATATTCATTTTTTAGGATTCCCAAAACTTTGTTTACCGACTTAAATTTTAAAAAACTATCCGTAGAAGCAAAAATTCTTTATGGAATTCTACTCGATAGAATGAGCTTGTCAATTAAGAATAAATGGTTAGATGAAGAAAACAAGGTATACATCATCTATACCATAGAAGAAATTATGGAAGTATTAAACTGGGGGAGAAATAAGTCGGTCAAAGTAATGAAAGAAATTGAAGAAATAGGATTATTAGAAAAAAAGAGGTTAGGACTTGGAAAGCCAAATTTACTCTATGTAAAGAACTTTATTTACACAGAAAATAATAAAACTACAGAAGTTTCAAAAGCAAACCTCAAGAAGTTTAAAAAACAAACTTCAGGAAGTTTAGAAAACAAACCTCAAGAAGTTTCAAAAGAGGACTCTAATAATACTAATATTAATAATACTGAAACTAATAATACTGATTTTAATAATACCACCCCCATATCCCCCTTAGAAAAGCTAGGAGAAAAATCAAAAAAGACTTTGGAGGAGGAAGAATTAAAAGAAACTATAAAAAAGAATATATCTTATGAAACCTTTGAAAAAGTAAGAATAGAAGAAAAGAAGCAAGTAGATGTGATGATAAATGTACTTGTAAAAGCCTTAACTAGCTTTACAAACATTAAAATAGGAGGGAGGCATATATCAAATGAAAATTTTAAAGAAAGATTTCTCAGTCTTAACTATAAACACATAGACTATGTTTTGAAATACCTAAGAGAAAATGCTCCAAAGGATATTAGAAACATTAATGCCTATCTACTGACTCTCTTATACAATGCAGATGAAAGTATTAGAAACATAGAAGTCATAAAGAGAGAAGATCAGAAAAGAGAAAACTATGACTATAGTAAAGATGAGGATATATGGAGAGAAATTTTAAATACTTGATAGGAGAGGAGCATATGGAATTAATAAAAGAAATCCTAGAACAGAAAATAAAAAATGCAGAAACAAATAGTCCATCAAAAGATGAAGAAAATAAGAGTTATATAGATCAAGAAACAGGATTAAAATATTGTGCAAAATGTAAAACACCAATTGAAAAAGAAATAGACTTCTTTGGAGAAATAAAAAAAGTTGGTATTTTATGTCAATGTAAAAAAGAAAGACAAAAATTAGAGGAAGAAAAAAGAAAAGAAAATAAAAGGCTTTTGAAAATTGAACACTTAAAAAAAGAGTGTTTTTCTGATCCTATCCTATTAAATTGGAATTTTAAAAATATGGACAAAGACAGTGAGCATGAAAAAGTAGCAAAAAACTATGTTGAAAAATTTGATGAGATATATGAAAACAATATAGGTCTAATTCTCACAGGGAATGTTGGTTGTGGGAAAACTTACTTTGCAAGTGCCATAGCAAATGCTTTACTAGAAAAAGAAATATCAGTCAAAATGACAAATTTTTCAGTAATTTTAAATGATATGACTAACTTTGAGATTGATAAGAGTAAGTATATAGATAACCTAAATCATAAGAAACTATTAATTATTGATGATTTTGGAATGGAAAGAGATACAGATTTTGCAGCTGAGCATATCTTTAACATAATAGATAGTAGATATAGAAGTGGGAAACCTCTAATTATAACAACAAACTTAAATATATCAGCTTTAACTAATCCTGAAACTATAAAAGATAAAAGAATTTACTCAAGGATACTTGAAATATGCAGTCCCATTATATTTACAGGAGAAAATAGAAGAATAGAAAAAATGAAGGAGAAATCAAAATTAGCCTATGAAATATTAAAAAAAGAATGAAAGTAGGTGAGTGAATGCAAAATGATGATATAAATAGCAGAACAATAGCCATAGTAAAAAAAGCGGGGATAGTTACAGCCAAGCAAGTTATAAATTTGATGAAGAAAATATTAGAAATAAATAAACATAAAGCGCAGACAGAACAGTCAAGACCCTTAGAAAAATTTAAAAAAGTAAAAGTAAAAGACCTTGTAAAAAAAGGTAAAGTAGAAACCTTAGAATTAAATGACATAGACTTAAAAGCATTGAAAAAAGAATTAAAAAGATATGGGGTTAAATTTTCCATAAAGAAAGATTTAGAAAATGGAAACAACATTATCTTTTTTCAAGCAAAAGATATAAAAGTAATGGAACAAGCTTTTAAAAAGACAGTCCAGAAATTTACTAAAGATAAGTCAAGAAAGAGAAAATCTGTAATAGAAAGGCTTAATAACTTCAAGGATAAAGTCAAAGATACTATTGACAGAGATAAGGTTAAACATAAACATCAGGAACAAAGTTTATAATAAAAACACTTGGATATATAATATATATGATGAGAAGGCATGAATAGCTTTATTGTTGAATACTATGAAAAAGAAGATGGGAATCATCCAGTAGAAGAATTTCTCTTATCTATAGATAAAAAATGAGAACAGAAGCATTAGGGAAAAAACTAAAAAATACCTTTGAAAGTAAAATATAAGTATAATGGTGGTTCAAAATGACAAATAAAAGAATATGTCCCATATGTAACTCAAAGATGAGGCAACAGTTTATAGGTTTATTACATTGCAAGTGTGGTATAAGCTATCATAAAGATTTAGGATATTTTAAAAGAAATGAAAATATGATGTTTGTCTTGGAAAGAAAAAAGATAGGTAAAAAAATAAAACAAGTTCCAGTAATAAGATATAAAAAAGATAAATAAAATACTAATGGGTAGAGAAATCTACTCTTTTTTATGGAGAGGAAGTGATTAATTCGAAAATACTAAATGAAATAATAAAAGATATAAAAAATGTTTTTAAGATAAGAGATAAGAAGAAATTTGTATTAGAAAATCTTCCTTACCTCTTATTTTTTTATATAGGAAATATCTTTGCAAGCCATGTCAACTCTTATGTAGGAGGAGATATAATAGATAGAATTCTAGTAGCTTTTAGTCAAATAGATACTTTAAAATATATTCCATCATTAAAAATAAAAAACCTGATACCCGGTCTAATTCTATCAGTAGTTATTAAGTTAATCCTTATACAGAAAAAGAAAAATGCAAAAAAGTTTAGAGAGGGCAGAGAATATGGATCGGCAAGATGGGGAAATGAAAAAGACATTGAGCCATACATTGACAAGAAGTTTGAAAACAATGTGCTACTAACTCAAACTGAAAGACTTACCATGAACAATAGACCTAAAAATCCAAAATATGCGAGAAATAAAAATGTAATGGTAATTGGAGGTTCTGGTAGTGGTAAAACAAGGTTTTTTGTAAAGCCAAATCTCATGCAAATGCACTCTTCATATGTAGTAACCGATCCAAAAGGAACATTAGTCTTGGAATGTGGGAAAATGTTGGAAAGAAATGGATATGAGATAAAAATACTAAACACAATAAACTTTAAAAAATCCATGAGATATAATCCCTTTGCATACTTGAAAAGTGAAAAAGATATTTTGAAATTAGTACAAACAATAATTGCAAATACTAAGGGAGAAGGAGAAAAATCAACTGAGGATTTTTGGGTGAAAGCTGAAAAACTCTATTACACAGCACTTATAGGATATATCTGGTATGAAGCTCCTAAAGAAGAACAGAACTTTACAACTCTACTTGCTATGATAGATGCAAGTGAGGTAAGAGAAGAAGATGAAAATTTTAAAAATGCAGTAGACTATATGTTTGAAGCATTAGAAAAAGAAAAGCCAAACCATTTCGCAGTAAAACAATATAAGAAATACAAACTTGCAGCAGGAAAAACTGCCAAATCAATCCTTATATCCTGTGGAGCAAGGCTTGCTCCATTTGATATTCAGGAACTTAGGGACTTAATGAAAGAAGATGAACTGGAGCTTGATACACTTGGAGAAAAGAAAACAGCTTTATTCGTAATAATATCGGATACAGATGATACATTTAACTTTGTAGTATCAATAATGTACTCACAATTATTTAATCTATTATGTGATAAAGCAGATGATGAATATGGCGGAAGACTTCCTGTTCATGTGAGATGCCTACTTGATGAATTCGCAAATATCGGCTTAATTCCTAAATTTGAAAAGCTGATAGCAACTATTAGAAGTAGAGAAATATCAGCTTGTATAATATTACAAGCACAATCACAACTAAAAAGTATCTATAAAGATAATGCAGATACCATAGTTGGCAATTGTGATTCTACATTATTTTTAGGAGGCAAAGAAAGAACAACATTAAAAGAATTATCTGAAAGCCTAGGCAAAGAAACCATAGACCTATATAACACATCAGAAACAAGATCGAATCAAAAGAGTTTTGGACTAAATTATCAAAAAACTGGTAAGGAACTTATGAGTCAAGATGAAATAACTGTAATGGATGGTGGTAAGTGTATTTATCAGTTAAGAGGAGTAAGACCTTTCTTATCTGATAAATTTGATATTACAAAGCATAAGAATTACAAGTTATTGGAAGATTATGATAAGAGAAATATATTTGACATAGAGAAATACCTGCAGAGAAAAGATGAGGTTAAGTTAAAAGAGAGTATGGTAGTTGAAATATTAGATGAATAAATTTAAAATTAGAAGTAAGATAGCTATTTAGGAAAGATTAAAAGGAAATACTTGACAAAAAATATTTTATAACATATAATAATGTCAACAGTACCCGACACGCCTCTTAACAATGCGGACCAAGTCGGGTCATTTGATTTTAGGAGAAAAAATGAAAAAAATTCATCAAGAACCGATTAGTATAGAAAATCAAGTAAAAAACTTAATAGACTTAGGACTTTTAGTAGAAGATAAAACTTATGCTAAGAAAATTCTTGGAAGAATATCCTATTACAGGCTGATTAAAGCTTATAGTATCACATTAAAAAAAGATGGAAGATATATATCAGGAATAAGTTTTGAAGATATTGTAAGTTTATATAAATTTGATAGAGAACTTAGACAGCTTATATTTGAAACAATAGAGCATATTGAAGTTTCTTTAAGGGCAGTTATCACAAACTATTTTTCTTTAAGATATGGGAACTTTTCATATAAAGATATGAATAATTTTGAGAAACAAAAGGAACAAGAAAGGGTACTAGAAGAATTAGCAAGGGAAGTTAAAAGAAATAGACGCTCACCATTTATAAAAAACTTTAAAGACAATTATGAAGGTGGAGAAATTCCACTCTATGCAGTGATAGAAGTAGCAAGTTTTGGAACTTTATCTAAAATGTATAAGAATATGAAAAATGAAGATAAAAGTAAAATTGCAAAAGTCTTTCATACAGACTACCATTACTTTGAATCTTGGATAGAAAATTTTGCCTATATAAGAAATATATGTGCCCATTATGGCAGGCTATATGGAGCAAAGCTTACAAAATCACCAAAGCTATATAAAGAATATTTAAAAAAGAATATTTCAAACAACACAATATTTGCTACATTAGTAAATCTTAAAATAGTTTCTGAAGAAGAAAATTACAAAAAATTTTATCATGATCTAACAGAACTAATAGTAAGATATGAAAATATTGAATTAAGACATGCTGGCTTTATAGAAAACTGGAAAGAATTACTAAAACCATAAAATTAAATAGAGAAATTTACACCGAAAAAAACATTTCGGTGTTTTTTTATGCCCAAAGGAGGAAGAATGAAATATATACGAGATGAGCCGAAAAAATAAGATACAGAGAAAAATGAATATTAATCAATAAGAAGTAGAAGCGATAGAAAAAACTATCGCTTTTTTTATGGAATAAAGGAGATAGAACAAATGGATAGAGAAATGCTAAATATTAATGGAAATCTAGTAGGAGAAATAAAAACAACTGCAATAGATACAAAGGAAGGAGAAAAAGAGGTAGCTAACTTCACAATAGTTAGAAAGAACAAAGAAGAAGGAAAGGTTAAAAAAGAATATATCTACTGTAATCTCTACGGGGAAAAGGCAAAAAGTGTGAAGGAATTTAAAAGTGGAGAATACATCCATATTTTTGGATATTTTAAGGAAACAAAAAAAGAAGACAAGATATTTAAAAATTTTATAGTAAAGCACATAAATAAAATTGAAAAAAAAGAAAAAAAGGAGGAAATATAAATGGAATTTTTTACACAAGCAGTAAATGTATTAAAAATATTAGTTACAGCAATTGGTGCAGGGCTTGGAGCATGGGGTGTTATCAACCTGATGGAAGGTTATGGGAATGACAACCCTGGTGCTAAATCTCAAGGCATTAAGCAGCTTATGGCTGGAGGGGGAATTGTACTCATAGGTTTAAAACTAATACCGCTATTAGCAAACGTGTTAAAATAAAATGTTTAATATAGTAGATAAGATCAAAGAGTTTTTTTCGGAGATACTTATTGATATGATCAAGGAAAATTTAAGCGGAATGCTCCTTGATATAAATGACAAAGTATCAACGATAGCAAATGAGGTAGGAAAGACTCCGAGTGGATGGAACTCGGAGGTTTTCCACTTCATAAAGTCTATTTCAGAAAATGTTATACTTCCCATAGCAGGTCTTATCATAACGGCTGTACTATGTATTGAATTAATTCAAATGGTAATGAACAAAAATAATATGCATGATACGGATACCTTTGAATTTTTTAAGTACATCATCAAGATGTGGATTGCTGTATGGCTTGTATCTCATGCTTTTGAGTTTTCAATGGCGGTCTTTGATGTGGCACAGAATTTAATAGGAAAGGCAGCAGGTGTGGCAAATGCTAGTGCAAAAGTTTCTCCAGGTGATATAGCTAATATGGTAGATAGCCTAAAAGGAGAGTCAATAGGAAAATTAATGACTATAGTACTAGAGACAGCAATTGTAAAGATGATAATTCAAGGGATATCAATACTCATTACAGTTATTCTATACGGCAGGATGATAGAAATATATATTTATACTTCAGTTTGCGCCATACCTTTTGCCACAATGGGTAATAAAGAATGGGGAAGTATTGGAACAAACTATATAAGAGGGCTCTTCGCACTTGGCTTGCAAGGTTTATTCTTACTTATATGCGTAGGAATTTATGCCGTACTTGTTAAGACTTTAAATATATCAGACATACACAAAAGTATTTTTGAATTACTAGGATACACCTTAATACTTGGTATAACTATGATGAAATCAGGAAGTATTGCAAAATCAATTTTAAATGCTCATTAATAAAAAAGGAGAAGATGATGAAAATTAGAAGAAAAAAGGACAAAAAAATTAATTTAAAAACACTTGGAACAATAGGACTCCCAATACTTTTAATAGGGGGATATATTACAAGAGAAATACAAAATAGAATGATTATAAGAAAAACATTGGAAGTTTTAGATAATAGAGAAGAAACGAATGAAAAAGTCTTAGAAATAGCAGTGAATATGGGAAAATCATTAGAAGATTTGAACAGAGAAGATATATATGGCTTTTACTTAGAGGGTTTAGAATAATGGCTTATGTAAATGTCCCAAAGGACTTAACAAAAGTAAAAACAAAGGTAGCTCTAAATCTAACAAAAAGACAATTAATTGGCTTTACAATTGCAGGTCTAATAGGCTTTCCAGTATATTTAATGGTAAAAAAAGTGCTGCCTAATGACCTATCTATGTTAATTATGATAGGTGTGTCTTTTCCTATAATATTTGCAACTCTTTATGAAAAGGACGGGATCTATTTTGAAAAATATTTAAAGTATATTATAGATAAGAAAAGACAGACAAGTATAAGGATATACAAGACAGAATGTATTTATGATATAAAGAAACAAAGAAAGGAAAGGAGTAAATGAATCAAATACAGAAAAAACAACAGAAAAAATTAAATCAAGAAAAAAGAAATTTAAAAAAACAAAAAGAAGATTTAAAAAGCATTAGTATAAGTCAAAAAAAGATGAAAAAAGCAAATATTTCTAAAGAAAAAGGAAAGCCCAAAAAGAAGCTTTCCTTTTTTGGTGGGAAGAAGAAAAAGAGTGTTCAGGAAACAATCCCTTATTTAAGAATGTTGAGAAATGGGATTTGCCAAGTTGAGAAGAACAAATTTAATAAAATGATACGTTTTTTAGATATTAACTACCAGCTTTCAACAGAAGAAGATAAGGAAAGTATATTTAATGAATTTTCAAGTTTTTTAAACTATTTTGATCCAAGTGTTGATATAGAACTTTCATATATTAATCGCATAGGAAAAAATGAAGAAGTAGAAAAAAACATCAATGTTCCGGATAGAAACGATTCATATAATGAAATACGAAAAGAGTACAGGGAAATGCTAAAAAATCAGAGTCAAAAAGGAAATAATGGACTTACTAAATATATGTATATCACCTTTAGCTTACAAGCACAAGATTTAAAAGAGGCAACTACAAGACTTGAAAGAATGGAAATGGATATATTAAATAACTTTAAGCAGATGGGAGTAAAAGCTTATGTATTAAGTGGATATGAAAGGTTAAAGGTTATTCACGATATCTTAAATCCAAATAAGAATTTTGTTTTTTCATTTGAAGACCTAAAATATAGTGGACTATCTACTAAGGATTATATAGTACCAGCATCATTTAACTTTTCATCTAACAATCAATTTAAAATTGGAGAATACTTTGGAGAAGTAAACTTTCTACAAATTCTAGCACCTGAATTATCAGATAGATTATTATCAGAATTTTTAGGAGTTGAAGAAAATATGATTGTAACATTTCATATAAATTCCATTGATCAAACAGAAGCTATAAAGATGATTAAAAGAAAAATAACAGACTTGGATAAAATGAAAATTGAAGAAAATAAGAAGGCTATAAGATCAGGATATGACATTGATATTCTTCCAAGCGATTTAATTACCTACGGTAATGATGCTAAGAAACTATTAGTAGAACTTCAAAATCATAATGAGAGAATGTTTGTCATAACTATTTTGTTTACAAATATGGAAAAAAGTAGAAAGAAATTGAGTAATATAATCTTTCAACTAAATTCAATAGCAGGTAGGCATAATTGTGTATTGAAAAATCTTAACTATAGACAGGAACAAGGACTAATTTCCTCCCTACCACTTGGAAAAAATGAAATCGAAATAAAAAGAGGACTTACAACTAGCTCTACAGCAGTCTTTATTCCTTTTACAACAGAAGAGTTGTGCTTAGAAGGAGAGAGCTTATACTACGGATTAAATGCTTTAAGTCGTAACATCATTATGACAGATAGAAAGCTTTTAAAGAATCCAAACGGTTTAATACTTGGAACGCCTGGTAGTGGTAAATCTTTTTCGGCTAAAAGAGAAATTACCAATGCTTTTTTAATTACACAAGATGACATCATTATCTGTGATCCGGAAGGTGAGTATGGAAATTTAACTAAGGCACTAGGTGGAGAAGTTATAAAAATATCGCCAACAAGTAAGGATTATATAAACCCGTTGGATATAAATGTAGACTATGCCGATGAAGACAATCCCTTATCTTTAAAGTCTGACTTTATTCTTTCACTGTTTGAACTTGTAGTAGGAAAGGAAGGATTAAGTGCAGAAGAAACTTCAGTAATTGATAGATGTCTTCCGATATTATATAAGGATTACTTCGACAATCCCATTCCTGAAAATATGCCAATTTTAGAAGATTTATATAATTTACTTTTAAAACAAGAAGAAAAGGTAGGGAAAAAATTAGCGGTAGAAATGGAAATTTATGTCAAAGGTAGTCTTAATGTATTTAACCATAGGACTAATGTAGATACAGGCAATAGAATTCTTTGTTATGACATTAAGGAATTAGGAAAGCAACTTAGAAAAATAGGTATGTTAATTGTTCAAGATCAAGTGTGGAATAGAGTAACTATTAATAGAAATAAGAAGGAAACCAGATATTACTGTGACGAATTCCATTTGCTTTTAAGAGAAGAACAAACAGCCTCATATTCCATAGAAATTTGGAAGAGATTTAGAAAATGGGGCGGGATTCCAACAGGATTAACACAAAATGTAAAGGACCTTTTAGCCAGTCCCGAAATAGAAAATATATTTGATAATACAGATTTTATCTTAATGCTTAATCAAGCTAGTGGTGATAGGGAAATTTTAGCTAACAAGTTAAATATATCTCTTTATCAGTTATCCTACGTCACAAATTCCAATGAGGGAGAGGGATTACTATTCTATGGAAACACAATAGTACCTTTTGTAGATAGATTTCCTAAAGATACAAAATTGTATAAGTTAATGACAACTAAACCAGAAGAATTAAAGGAAGGGATAGAAATTGATAGACAGAGAGAAGTTAAAAACTAACTATATTATTAATTTAGATGCAATTTCTGCTCTAAAGGAATTTCCAGATAAAACATTTGATTGCTGTATTACATCTCCTCCATATTATGGACTTAGAGATTATAAAGCAGAAGGACAAATTGGAAGAGAAGAAAGTCCGGAGGAATATTTAAATAAATTAATTGAAGTCTTTAGAGAAGTAAAAAGAGTATTAAAAAAAGAAGGAACACTTTGGGTAGTTATTGGAGATTCTTATGCAGGGACAAGAAGCAAAAAAGAATATAAAGATCCTAAAAACATAGAAGGAAGAAGTGGTCAAAAAGAGTCTATTACAGAAAAACTCAGTGGCTACAAGGCAAAAGACTTAATGGGGATACCTTGGCAACTAGCTTTAAAATTAAGAGAGGACGGTTGGTATTTGCGAAGTGATATTATTTGGCATAAGGAAAATGCCATGCCTGAGTCTTGTAGAGATAGACCATCAAGGTCTTATGAACATATCTTCCTACTATCAAAAGCAAGAAAGTATTTCTATAACTTTGACGCTATGAAAGAACCAATAAAAGAAATAAGCAAGAAAAGATATATGAGGGCAAGAGGAAAAAACAATAAGTATTTACAAGAAGGTACAGGAGCTAAAAGACAGAGCATAAATGAAGCAAGAGAGTATGGAGAATATATAGGAGATAATGTCCCTAAGTTTAGAAACAATAGAGATATTTGGACTATTAACACCAGTGCATTTAAAGGAAAACACTATGCGGTATTTCCACCAAAACTGGTAGAACTTTGTATAAAAGCAGGATGTCCTAAAAAAGGCTTGATTCTTGATCCCTTTATGGGTTCAGGAACTGTTGGAATGGTAGCTATTAGGATGGACAGAGAATATATTGGAATCGACATAAACAAAGACTACTGTCAAATAGCTAAAGAAAGGATTGAGAAAAATATGAAATAGGAGGCGTATATGAAAAAGAAAGGGAAAGTAAACCCAAGAGATGTACCAAAGACCAAGCTTATATCAGAAAAGAAAGAAGAAAGCAATGAAAAATTCAGTAATACAGAGAGACCATCAGATTTTTCAAAAAAAGAAATAAATAAAGTAAAAAGCAGGAACAACATAGACAATAATGTTGAAAACTCTAAATATTACTCAGATCATTTGCAAGAAAATAGTAAGGATTTATTCAAAGAAAAAGAAAAGCCAAATAGAGAAAGAAGACAAAGAAAAATCCATGAGGAAAAATTTGCAGAAGCCTCATATCATAATGAATATCAGCCGGAATATTCGCAACGGCAGCATAGAAAAATGGAAGAAAATGAGGAAAGTAGATATGGTGAATATCACGGGCAAGAAACAGAATATAGGCTAAGTAATTTTAAAGAAGATTTTAATGATGGAGTAATTTCAACTAACTCTAATATAAAAAGTAGCATTTCTCCTCAAAAAAATTGCAAGGGGGATAGTAATTTAAAATGGAAGAAAAACGTTGAGAGTGAAAGTTTTAATGATGTGCCAGAGAAAAAAATAAGGAGATTTAGAAAAGAAGATAAGAATTTTAATAGAGAGGTAAGTTCAACATATGATCCATTATCACAGGACTCAGATAATGATGGTGTCATAGATCGCTATGACATGAACTTTAGTGATAGCAATGTATCCTATAGGGATACAAGAGATGACTATAAGTATTTACCATCTTCTGATGTGCAAAGAAAAAATTGGGATGGTTATTCTATTCTTGGTAAGAAAGGGAAAGAAAGCTTTCAAAAAAACACCTTTAAAAAACTTTATCAATCTAAAAGTCAGTTTAAGGATAAAGGGGAAAAAGCAGAATTAAAATCTTTAAATGGGAAGTTTAGAAGAAAAGATCTATCATATAAGGCAAATGAAGAAGATAAAAAAATAATTCAAGACCTGAATACTAATAAAAAACAAAATAGCAAATATTTCAAAGGCAAAGTTAGAAATTCAAAAGAAAAAAATATGCTAATGGGTAGGGTTTCTAGTGGGAAATTTAGACAGGATAGCCTATCTGAAGGATTTAAAAGTGAATCTGAAAAAAATAAAGATAAATATAATATAAATAAAAAGAATCAAGAAAAAATAGGAACGAAAAAAGAAATCTTCAAACAGGAAAAAAACGTAATAAAAAATGAGAATCTTGAAGTAGATGAACTTGATTTAAATCAAAGTGGAATTTCTAATAAGAACAAGGGAAAGAAAAGACAAATAAAAGACGCTTTTGATAATACTATAAAGAAAAGCAACTTTGATCCAAAGAAAGAATACACCAGGACAAAAAAAGAAGTACAGGATTCTAAAAATGTATCTGAAGAAAATAAGGTAGATACAAAAAATAAAACTAAATTTCATTCTAAAAAAGATAGCAAAAGTGAAAAAGATAAGTTTTATAAAAAAGAAGATAAAATATCAAAACTATATGAGAAAAAGAATAAAAAGGAAAAAGAGTTAATTAAGGATAAGAAAAAGTCAAAAAAAGCGGGTTTAGAAAAACCTATTACTTTTGCGAGTGCTATGACGGCAAACTATCTATATAGTGGGAAAGATGATAATGCAGGCGTTAACGCTGCTTATAAGCTTAGTAGAACTACCGAAGTTGTAGGTAGAGAAATTAGCCATTTTAGAAGAAAAAAACCTTTAAAAACTCAAAGAAAAATAAAATCTTTAGAAGGAAAAATTTATAAGAAAGAAAGTAAACTCCTCTTTCAAAGAAATTTTGAAGAATTGAAGAAGACTAAAGCTTATCAAAACTCTAATAAATTGAATCGATTTTTTATGAAAAAGAAGTTTCAGAGAGATTTTAGGAAGAAACACGGGGAAGGTTTAGTAAATAGAATAAAGAAATCTTTCGCTAATATTGGAAAGAAAACATTGGAAGTTTTAAAAAACAAAGGATATAAGCAAATTTTAATTGCCCTTTGTATTTTAGGACTTTTTTTTATGCTATTTCAAGGAATTAGCAATGTTGGCAGTCTTACTTCAGGATTAACAAGTAATGTTATAGCTACAAGCTATCTATCAAAAGAAGAAGTTTTAATGGATATTAATAATGAATTTACAAGTTATGAATATGCATTACAAGATGAAATAGATAGTATTAAAGAAAATTATCCAAATTATGATGAATATCATATAAAAGGAGATTCTGTTGGTCATGATCTACACGAGCTTTTTAGCTATTTAACAGCAAGATATGGAGAGATTAAGTCAGCTGAAGAGATACAAAAGGAATTAAAAAAACTATTTAATCAAATGTATGAGCAAAAATATACTTCAAAGTCTATTACAAAATATGACAGTGAAGGAAATCCATATACCTATAGAATTCTAACATTAACTATAAAAAAGAAAAGTATTGATGAAATAGCAAGAGAAGAATTTGCAAACTATGAAACAAATATGGCTCATTATTTAGCATTACTTGATAGTCAGGGAAATATGAGTGGATATTTTGGATCAAGCTATGGGAACTTGGGAGAGATTATAGACAATCCAAACTTTGGAAATCCCGGTCTTGCTTTTGATTCTGAAACTGCCAAAGCCTTATTTAATGAAGCAGAAAAACATATAGGTAAAAGATATGTGTTTGGAGCAAGTGGACCATCTAACTTTGACTGTTCAGGTTTTGTATGTTGGTCATTTACAAAGTCTGGTGTAAAGAGAATGCCAAGAACTACAGCTTGGCTTATTTATAAAAACTATTGTAATCCAATATCTCCAAGCGAGGCAAAACCTGGGGATATTATTTTCTTTAAAGGCACATATAATTCCGGTACGCCAATTTCTCACGTAGGGATATATGCCGGAAATGGAATGATGCTCCATGCAGGAGATCCAATCCAATATACCAGTATAAACTCAAGATATTGGAAAAATCACTTTTATTCCTTTGGTAGACCAAAATAAGGGGGAAGGAGTAAAAATCTATGAATAAAAAATTAATCAGAAACATAGAAAAACAGAAGAATTTAAGAAAGAAAAAAGAAGAAATTGAAATAGAACTTCAGTTATTAGTAGAGGAACAAGAAGAAATAGAAAATTTAGAGGTCATCAAGGAATTTCGAAGTCGAAAAATATCTCTTGATGAATTTTTATTTATTGTTAGAAAAAATAAGGAAGAAGAAAATAGAGAAAGACAAGAACTTAAAAGAAAAGATACAAATGAAAGTGAGGAAAATTTATGAAAAAAATAACCAGTGGAATTTTAGCTGTGATAATGCTACTTGTAAGTCTAGTGAATATAGTGGCTGTAAGTCCTGTATATGCAAGTACAGATTATAAGGTAGAGTGGACGGAAGATGATTTTATGTATTCCTCTGAGGGAAATATAATTGCCTTTAGTGATAAGGGTTTAGAAAAGAAAGAAAAGACAAATATTTTAGTATTTCCTGAAGGAACGAAGTCTATAAATGGAAATTATTCTTTAAGTCATTCAAACGATGAACTTAGATATAAAAGAGAATTTGGACGTGGCAAACATTGGGATAAAGTAATTATTCCTGATTCTGTTAAGCATTTAGGCTATGCGGCCTTTTACGAAGCAAGTATAGATCAGGTAAAACTATCAAATAGCTTAACTTATCTTGGTGGTTTAGCATTTTTCAATTGTGGACTTAGAGAAGTGACTTTACCTGATACTTTGGTAAATATTGAACATAATGCTTTTGAAAGAAATAACCTCCAAGAAATAACTATACCGAAGTCTGTGAAGACAATTGAACAGTATGCTTTTTCAAGAAATAAACTGCACACTGTAAAAGTTTTAGGCAATCCAAATATTAACAGTAAGGGAGTATTCCATAATCAAGAAGTTGAATATAGACCAAAACAAAATCCATTTTACGAAAATCATTTTGGTTTCAACGGAAATCAAGGATTCAAATCTATTCCTAATGGATTAAGGTTTGAAAATGGAGAGTTTGTCTTTGATAAGAACGTAGATAGTGTAGAACTTGAATTTGATTATAATAATGATATGTATCAAGGAAAGATGACTATATACAATCCAAATAAATATTCCATTGATACTCAAACAGATTTAACAGGGCAAGATATTGATGAAAAAGACAACAAGATTGATGATTTAACTAAAAACATTAAGGATTTAGAAAATAAGATCAAAGACTTAAATGATAAGAAACAAGAAGACCAATCAAAGATAGATGAATTAAAGGAAAAGTTAGAATATTGCAAAGATAATGGAGAAAAACTAAAACAAGAAAAAGCTAAGCTAGAAGAAGAAATTAGAGATAAAGACAATAAGATTGCCCAATTGAATAAAGAAATTGAGAATCTTAAAAACTCCAATAATGATGGACTAATAGCAGAAATTACTCAGCTTAAAGATGAATTAAAAAGATTACAAGATGAAAATGCAAAACTAAAAGAAGATTATTCATCTACAAAATGGGAGTTAGAAGCTGAGAAAGAAAAGACCGACAGAAACGAAAATAAAATCAAAGAAATGCAAGAAAAGCTTGAGTCTTTAGAAGGAGAGCTTGCAAAGAAGACTAAAGAAATTGAGGGTAAAGATAATAAAATTAAGGACTTAGAAAAAGCTCTTGATGAAAAAGATACTAAGATAAAAGACCTTGAGTCTAAAAAGAAAGAGACAGAAAATTCTAAGTCAGAATGTTGTAAGAAAATTGAAGAGCTTCAAAAGGCTATTGATAGTTTAAAAGAATCTTCTGAAAATACAAAAAAAGAATTAGAAGAGAAAATTAAAGAGCTAGAAGAAAAACAAAAAACTTCTGAAGAAGAAATTAAAAAGCTAAAAAAAGATTTAGATAAGAAAATCGAAGAAGCAAAGAAGTTAATCGAGGAAGCAAATAAAAAAGCTAAAGAAGAACTTGAAAAACAAGCTAAAGATGAAAAAGATAAAAATCTAAATCAAGACTTATCTAAGAAATTAGATGAACTTTTAAAACTCCAAAGAGAAAACAAAGAGAAGAAAGAAGATAAGAAATCTCAAGACAAAAAGTGGGACGAACTTTTAAAAGCTGATGACAAGAATATTCTAAATCAATTTGATCTTAACAAGATGAAAAAGCAAGAGGAACAACAAGGCAAAAAACAAGTTAAAGATGAAAAAGAATTTGCAGTTTTCCAAGTAGACAAAAACTTTTATAACATTATAAAAGATGGAAAGAAAACTACTGTGTATATGGATGTAAAAGCATATATTAAGGATAATCGCATTATGCTACCTGTTAGATATGCAGCTTATACTCTTGGGTTTAATGTAGAATATGATGATAGTAAGAGAGAGGCTATCTTTTCAAATAAAGAAAATACAGCCTTACCTAAAAAAACTCTAAGATTAAATATAGATACTGGTGTTATGAAAGATAGTCAAGGAAACATTTATCATTCTGACACTAAACCTGTAATTATAAATGGAAGAATTCACGCATCTATTTCCAATATAGCTAAAGCTTTTAATGCAAGCTGTGGGGATATAAGAGATGAAAAAGATCAAAGTATAGAATGGGATAATAGCAGAAAGGCAGTTTATGTCTTCAAGAATATAAAGTAAGAAAAGGAGAGAATTATGAAGAAAAAAAGATTAGGGGTAGCCTTAGTGCTACTCCTTTTACTATTCAGTATGCCAAGCATATCCATAGCTAAGAGCAATGAAAATGAAATAAAAAATCAGTCAAATGATATTTATTTGCCAGAAAAAAGTAAAGAATTAGAAAGCTTATTTGATGAAGATGTATATAAACCATCCAATGAGAGTCAAAAAATTCCTTATCAGGAAGTGCCGAAAATACAAGAAAATAACATAAAAAATGAGCAAGTAGATAAAAAAGAAAAGCCATCTAAGCTTGTTAAAGGTGGCAATACTAAAGCAATTAATCCATTAGCCACAAAAGAAAATAAGGCAAGAGGAACAGTTATAGAAAATGTAGATAAAAATGGACAGGATATTACACCGAAAGTAGAAGATCAAACATCAAGAGATGAAAAAAAGGAAAATCCAATAGATGTCAGACAATTTTTAACCTTTCAAACAAAGAGTGGAAAAACTATGCACCTCATTGTAGATCACTCGGAAAATCAAGAAAATGTGCAACTACTAACAGAAGTTGGAGAACAAGATCTACTAAATATGATTGAAGGAGAAAGTGAAGTAAAGCCAAAAGAAGAAGTAGTGAAAAAAGAAGAACCGGTGGAGGAAAAACCGAAGAAAGAGGAGAAAGAAGAAAAGAAATCAGGAATAGGACTTTATTTATTTATGGGTTTAATTATTGTTGGTGTAATGGGTGCAGGATATTACTTCAAAATCTATAAAAAAAATGAAGAGGCAAGTTTTGAAGAGGAGCAAGATTATAATGAATTAGAAGATGATTATGAATCTGAAGGGGAGGATTATGATCTTGAAGATAAGGAAGATACAGAAATTATTCCAGATGAAGATGAATTTTAATCTTCTCAATGATTTAAGCAGTAGATTAAGGACAACAATAAACTTAATTATCGTGTAAATTTATAAACATACGATAGAAAAGTAGAATTAGAATTCTGGAACTTTAATAAAAAAACGACGAACAAAACGGCAGCCCAAACTTAATATAAAAGGAAAGCTAAGTATAAATGATTGATTGTATAATTAAGAATTTGATGATATGAAATTTCTTGATAATTTTTGAAACAAATTAGGATAGAAATTCAAAGCCTTGTTGCAAACACACTTATAAAAATATATAATATAAGTGTAAACACAACAAGGGGATGAATATAATGAATTATAGAAAGCAAATTGAAATACATCTAAAAAAATCAGGTGGCATTATAACATCTGCTTATTGCAGAGAAAATAACATACCTACAGTATATTTAAGTAGACTAGCAAAAGAAGGAAAATTGTTTAGAGTTCAAAAAGGAATATATATTATTGAAGATGGTGATTACGATGAGTACTATTTTTTCCAATATCAATATAAAAAGGCGATATTTTCCTATGAGACAGCTTTGTTTCTACTTGGGGTAACGGACAAAATTCCATGGAGAATAGATGTTACAGTATACAATGGATATAAATTTAATGAGAAGCAAGATACACTTAATATCAATTATGTAAAAAAATCTATTTATAATCTAGGAATTATACAGAAAAAGACAATGTTTGGAAACACTGTGAATGTTTACTCCTACGAAAGAATACTTTGTGATTTTATTTCCAAAAAAGAAAAAATGGATACTGAAGTTTATGTAAAACTCATTCGTTCTTATTTTAAATATAAGGATAAGGATATACATTCTCTATATAAAATAGCAAGAAAAATGGGAATAGAAGATAAAGTAAAGGAAGTTATGGAGGTGGTATATGAATAAAGCAAAGTTAACCGCCATTTGTCATAATATAAGCAAAGAATCAGGACTCCCATTTAATTCAGTAATGTTATATTATTTTTTGGAAAGCATATTAAAAAAATTAGCACAGAGTAAGTATCATGAAAAATTTATTTTTAAAGGAGGTTTTCTTTTATCTAATGTAGTAGGGATAGATTCAAGAAGCACAGTAGATATAGATCTTCTTTTAAGAAATATGCATTTATCAGAAGAAAATGTATTAAAAACAATACAAGAATTACTAGAAGCAAGTCATTCAGATGATATATCCTATAAAATAAATGGAATAAGTACAATCAAGGAAGATGACCAGTATGGAGGGTTTCGTGTAAGTATACTTTGTAGGATGGAGAATATAAGACAAATTGTACCTCTTGATATTGCAACAGGTGATGTTATCACCCCACATCCCATAGATTATAAATATATAAGTGCTTTTGGGCAAGAAGATATTTTAATTAAAGCCTATCCTATTGAAACAATTGTGGCAGAAAAAATTCAAACAATATACTCTAGGGGGTTTTTAAATAGCAGAAGTAAGGATTACTATGATCTTTATATAATTTATAAATTAAAAGATAAAGAAATTGATACCAAGATATTAAAAGAAGCATGTATTAGAACTTTTGATTATAGAAAAACGGAATTTGATATAGATAAAATCATCAGTTTAATGAGAATGTTAAAAACAGATCAAGCTTTTTTAGATAGATGGAATTCTTATTCGAAGAAAAATCTTTATGCTAGGGACATAAAGTTTGAAGATGTAATAGATAATGGAAAAAATATTATAGAAAAAATAAAAAATCAGTAGAGCTATAAAAAGATGAGGGATTGAAAATTTAATCTCTCATTTTTTTATTAAAAAATTAAAGGAGGAAAAATGAAATTAGTAATCGCAGAAAAACCAAGTGTTGCAGCATCAATAGCAAAAGTTATAGGAGCAAAAAATAGAAATAATGGATATTATGAGGGGAATGGATACATTGTTTCATGGTGTGTTGGGCATTTAGTACAAATGGCAAATCCTGATGTGTATGATGAAAGATATAAGAAGTGGAGAATTGAAGATTTACCTATTATCCCAAAAGAATACAAGTATGAGGTAACTAAGACAACTAAAAAACAGTTTAATATTCTTAAAAGACTAATGAATAGTAATGAAGTTGACACCATTATTAATGCTTGTGATGCTGGTAGAGAAGGAGAAGCTATCTTTAGACTTGTATATATGATGGCAAATTGTAAGAAGAAAATGAAACGTCTTTGGATTTCCTCAATGGAAGACTCTTCCATAAAAGAAGGATTTAGCAACTTAAAAGATGGAAGTAATTATGATAATCTTTTTGATTCAGCTAAGGCTCGTGCCATAGCTGATTGGCTTGTTGGAATGAACATAAGTAGACTTTACTCCTGTCTATATAATGAAAATTATAGTGTAGGCAGAGTACAAACACCAACTTTATCAATGATTGTGAATAGAGATGATGAGATAAATAGTTTTAAAAAAGAAAAATATTATACAGTGGAGATTTCCATGAATGGATTTACACTGTCTACAGATAGAATTGATGACAAGATAGTGGCAGAGCAGCTTAAAAATTTAATCGGAGAAAAAATTGAAATAATCGATGTAATTAAAAAAGAAAAGATTACAAAGCCTAATCTGCCCTTTGATCTAACAACACTTCAAAGAGAATGTAATAAGTATTTTGGATACAGTGCAAAACAAACCCTAGATTATGCCCAAAGCCTGTATGAAAAGAAGTATATTACCTATCCACGAACAGATTCAAGATATTTGACAGTAGACATGATAGAAAGCACTGTAAATAATATTATAGGGAAAAATGATTTTGACACAGAAAGAATTAAGGTAGTTTTTAATTCTGAAAAAGTTACAGATCATCATGCAATAATTCCAACGATAAGTTCATTAAATAAGGATATTTCAAATCTCCCGGAAAGTGAAGCCAAAGTATATAGACTTATAACAAATAAACTCTATGCAAGTTTTGGATATCCACTTGTAGAAAATACAACAAAGATAGTGGCTGAATTTGACGGGTTTGAATTTATAAACACTTATAAAATAATTGCAGAAGAAGGGTTTACAAAATATTTAGAAGAATATAAATCAAAGAAGAAAGAAGATATACAACTTCCCGATGTAAAAATAGGAGATTTTTTATATATTGAAAATAAAGATATAAAAGAGAAGTATACAAATCCACCTAAACACTTCACTGAAGACACACTCTTAAAAGCAATGGAAATAGCTGGGAATGATGAATTAGTTAAGGATGTTGAAGTTGAGAGAAAAGGACTTGGTACTCCTGCTACAAGAGCGGGAATAATAGAAAATTTGATATACAAAGGTTATATAAAAAGAGAAAAGAAAAATCTAATATCAACTAGAAAGGGATTAAACCTAGTGACTATAGTTATAGATGAGTTTAAATCTCCAAAGACAACAGCAAAATGGGAAATGAGATTAAGTGATATAGCAAAGGGTAAGGAATATAAAGAGAATTTTTTAAAAGAAATTGAAGAAGAAATAGAAAATACTATAGGTAAATATTATAAGTAAATTGATTATAAAAAAATTGATTATAAAAACTTGAATATAATTATAGGAATGAAGAAAGGAATGATTTATGAAAGAAATAGGGTATAATATAAGTGATAAAAGAGTAGGCATTAGGAAATTTGCTTATTTGACATTACTATAAATATACGTTATACTCTTATCAGATAAAGATGGTGTCCCGCTACCGTTAAAGGTGGAGCATTAAAGAAGGTGTATCATTACCTACATCCCAAAGGTAAAATATTAAAGCAAACAGAGAGGTTAAAACCTTTCTATTTTTTTATTCCAATTTCTTCTGCAAAGGAAAACGCAAAAAATGAAAGAGTGTTTCTGATGAGCATTTTTTAATTTATGAAGTGATCAATGATAGTATTACTATAGATGGAGATATTTACAGATATTATTCTGATAAAGAAAAAATGCACATATTATCTATATTGGATATTAAGAAAATGATTCCTGTACCGACTGATTGTTATGAAAGAATTGATTTTAACGAACTTGAAGATATCAGATATAAAGACTTATTTCAAAAAGGATATGCTTTTTGTTTAAAAATAAAAACAAAGATCTTGATAAAGGTAGAAAAAATATACAAAAATCAAAAGAAAACAGGAATTATAAGAAGAGCAAATTGCAATTTTTCAAAGTTAGAAAAGGCAATGTTGGATTGGAAGCAATAGAATAAAGGCAGTTAGAGCGATTTGAAAAGTAAAAAATTTCAATCGTTTTTTTATTGCAATAAAAAGATAGCGTAAATGACATTTTAAAGTTATCTTTTGCTTACAGATATTTAAAAAATAGAAAGAAATAAAGTTTAATAAATAAATATATAAAAATTTAGTTCATTTTTATCACTATAATGAGGAGGGATAAAATGCCAAGATATGATATAGTAGATTTAAGCAGATCAATCTATCTTGCAAAAGAAGAATTTAAGAAAGATATAAAAAAATATGAGGAATATTTAAAGGTATCAGGCAATAACTATAAGTATCCATATATACATCAAATATCTATATACAATATGGATCCAAAAGCAACAGCCTGTGCAGAATTTGATTATTGGAAAAGTATAGGTAGAAGCGTTAAAAGAGGCGAAAAAGGAATACCACTTTTAGATATAGATAGTGGAAGGATAAAATATATCTTCGACATAAGGCAAACAGTAAGTATTAATCATAATATTTCTGAGGTAAAGCTATGGAAATATGATAGCAAAAAGCATTTAAACTTACTAGATGAAATGATAGATAAGTTTAAAGAAAAAGATAGTAAGCTTCTATTAAGCCAAGAAGATAAAATTGCTGCCTTAGTAGAAAGTAATGTTAGAGGAAAATTCAATAAAATTTTAGAAAGTCTATCTGACGAAAGTTTAAAAAGCATTCAAAAGGTAGACCTTTTTAATTTGTTAAAAGAATCCGTAAAAATTTCCATAAGCGAGAGAATGGAGGTCTCATATCAGCTAAAAGAAGAAAACTTATCTTTACTGTCTAAAATATCAAGTTCGGACATAGACAAAGTATTAAGTATAAGTGCTAATATAAGTAAAAATATCTTACTTGATTTGGGAAGTGAAATAAAAAGATTAGAAATTTTAGAGAAAATTCAAGAAAGAAAAGATTTGGAGCAGACAAAAGAGCTTAAGGAGCGTTATAATAAATTAAGTTCTAATATAAACGGTGAAATAAATTTTAAAGGAGGCTTGGAAGATGAAAGAGAAATTAACATTGGCAGGCAAGGAATACCTGATGGAGGAGGGGATTTACACACCAATCGTCAAGGAGAATTCCTTCGAGAGACAGGGAGGGACATACAAGATGGAAGAATTGGAGGAAGGCATGGAAGTCCTAATACCCAATATGGCAATTCCCAAGGAAATAGATTTAAAGAAACTCAACAGATGGGGAAGGATGAGATTGAACTTTCTCAAGGAGAACAAAGAAGAGGATTATCAGATAATGTATTTGCAAGGGACATTGATGGATCATCTTCTATCAAAGGAAAAAGAGATAGAGGACTTTATCACGAGGGAAGAAGTCAAAATGATGGAAACTTGGGGTCTGACAGAAGAACTGAAAGAAGAGGACTATCTGAAATATCTGAGATTGAAGAAGAACATGGATATGACCCTGCAAGAAATAGGGGAAAGGGAGATAATCTTAATCTAAAAAATGAGGAAGTAGAGTCTACTTCCTTTTTTTCTGCTAAAAATCAGGGAGAGCAAATATCCTTCTCAAATCCAATAAGTCAAAGAGAAATAGATACATTTTTAATTCATGGAGGAAATCATGAAGATGGAAGATTAGCAGTAATAGCAGAATTTTCTAAGGGTAAATCTTTAGAAGAACAGGCAAACTTTTTGAAAGAAATATATAGGGGAGCCAATGGTCTTGAAATTGAAGGAAGAAAGATATCTGCATGGTTTGGAAAGGAAGGAGCAATTTTTAAAGATGGAGATGAGGCAAGATATAGAGAAGGGCATATAGTTTCTTGGAAAGATTTAGCTAATAATATTAATAATTTATTAGATAGAGGAGAATTTGCTAGCAATGTTGAGATTGTAGAAAGCGCGACATATGAAAGAGAAAAAATAGCAGAAACATTATTGTATTTAAAGAGAGATCTTACTGATGAAACTAAGGATAGATATCTATCGAGTCTTAATGATATAAAAGGAATAGGCTTCCAAGATGAAAAAGAAAATCTCGGGAAAAAACTTGAAGATAAAAATTTTATAAATAAACTCAGAAAAGAATACGAGGTATTTTTAGAAGAATATAAGATTAATCCTGATATTTTAAGATTTCATCATTATAAATTATCTAGAATCTATAATGATATCAATGATTTAGAAATAGAAAGAAAATTATATAGGTCAAATTTAAAGGATATTGCACCTATTCAGAGTTTTATAACACAAGATGAAATAGATGAAAGCCTAAAAAGAGGAAGCGGGTTTTCTGATGGAAAGAAAAGAATATATGAATTTTTTACTGAAAAGCATGATTTAAAAGAACAAGCAGATTTCTTGAAAAATGAATATGGCGTAGGTGGAAGTTCTCATGCACTATCTGCTGCAAGAGAAAGTGGTGAGTGGCACGATGCGAAGGGAATAAAATATAATAAAGGTAATGCAAAAGAAATACTACTATCTTGGTCTAATGTTGCAAGAAGAATTAATGACCTTATTAAAAAGAATAGATATATAGATGAAGAAAGTTTTGAAGAAAATAGGGAGAAAAAAACAGATCAGCAAATAAATAAAACAGAAAAAGAAAGCCAGGAGTATATAAATTATCAAGATGATTTGCCTCCAACTGATAATGATGTATATATAGAAAGAACAAATAATAGTTCTATATATTATTATCAAGGACAGTCTGTAGCAAGTATAGGTGATGATGGAAAACTTATCATTTATGATGAATTTATACCAAACTTTTTAAAAGAAGATATATATTCCATAGCCTTTGAAAAACAATTAGATATACCATTAGACCAGTTAGACGATGGAATTATTCTTGAGGGAATACATGACACTTTTTATATTAAAGAAAAGGAAGAAATAGAAGGAAGAGAATATTACCTTTTAGAAAGTCAAAGTCAATATGATGATATTCCAAATATTATAGTTAATTCTAACAAAGAAGTTATAGATGATGATATAGTAAATGGTTTTGAAGAATTTAAGGAATTTTATCCTAATAAAAATAAAGAGAATATAGGTTTTGATTTAGATAGCCATATAAAAGATGATTATTGGATAATTGAGTTTAATGAGGGTTCGAGTCTAATAGAAAAAGATTATACAGGACAAAGGCTGACCAAAGAACTATTAGATGAAATAAGAGAAATAGATGAAAAGATAAGACTTCATAATAAGACCTTAGGAGAAGATGAATATGGGCAGATGACTGATAAGTGGGAGGGGTATTCCAAATTCTATTTTGACCATATAGTAGATGGAAAAATTGTTGATCACTATAAGATAGACATAGGTGATGGAAATGAGATCAACCAAAGAGATTTTGAATTTCTTTATGAACAAATAGGAAAAAGTCAGATAGAACTTAATCAAACTATAGAAGAAAATAAGATAGATGAAAAAATAATTTCCATAGACCAAATTGAAGATAGACTTTTCGATGTATTAGTTAAGGATAAAGCTTTAGAAAATGAAATTATAAAGGCAAGAGAAAACTTAGGAAATAATACCTTAGCAAGTTTTAACTCTGTATTTCAAAGAGAATATGCGAAAATCATGAGAGAAGTTGCCGATAAGCAGGGAAATCTTCCGGATGATATGAAGTCAATAGATAAGGTTAAAGAATTAGGCATTAGAATAGAAAATAGATATAGAGAATATTTAAATAATTCACTTAAAAACAATATAGAAGATGATAAGAAAATCCTCTCTATAAAAGTGGGAGATATAGTTAGAACAGAGGATAATAAATATTTAAAAATAAAAGATATTTCCAGTGGATATGATAATAACCATAATCCAATAACATATTATTCATATGATGCCTATTTTGATAAGGACTTAAAACTATTTTCACATTCCTTTAAAGGAAGCAATTTAAAAGCTTTAGAAGTATTAAGAAATGAAGTAGAAGAAAAATTAACAAAAGAGATTGTAGAAGATAAATTAGCAGTAAAAGTAGGATATTATTATGCTTTAGTAGATAAAGAGAAAACAAAGGATATAGAACTAGAAGAAACAGGAATTAGAGTTTATCCAAGAAAGGAAAACTCACAAGGAAAGATCTACAATTTATATAAAGGGAAATCTTTTGAGGATAGCAGAAAAATAGACAGTTTGTTTGATGAAATTACTGTCAAAATGAAAGAAGTAAACCTTACAAATTTAAATGATGTATTAGAATTGGAAAGGGAAGGTTTATTTGAAATTACTGATGATAAAGTTACAAAATTTGAGGAAGGCTATGATATAGATGTTCAAAGCTTTAATCAGCAATTTCCAGATTACTATAATGATATATATGTTTTTAATAAAAATCTTGAAATCAATGGAGCATATCAAAATTTAGCACACATAAATGAAGAAAATAAAATTACTTTTAATATAAATTTATCTCAAGAAGAAAAATCAAAAATTGAAGAAATAAGAGATAAAAAAGAAGTTCTTTCCAAGTTAATAGATAAGGATATCAAAGAAAAAAGAGAATACTATTTTGATCCTCAAAATGAAGAATACTTACTACTGTCAAAGAAAATAGAAGATGGATTATTAAGAAAACCAGAAAATATTATAGATGGAAAAGAAGGGTATAAGGTAGAGCTAATCTTAGATGTTAAGGGGAAATCTCTTAAACAAAATTTACGATACAATGGGTATATTTTAAATTCTAATCAAGCTATAAAATATAAAAGTTATAAGGACATATTAAGTAACTTACCTTATTTACTTGATGATAAACATAGAGAAGTGCTTTTAAATGGATATTTAAATCAGCAAATTGAAAATGATAGAACAAGGCAAGAAGAAAATCCATTTAAAGAAGGTATGAGTGTTAGATACAAAGGAAAAGAATACACTATAACTGCCATTAACGATACTACAAGTCCTAAAACTATAGAATTAGAAGATAGCACAGGACTAATGAATGGTTTTATTACCGGAAGTGAAACAATTCTTTTTAATGACTACAAAAATCTTGATTTAGAAGTATATAAATCTAGCGAAAAAGAAAAACAATCTATTGATAAAGGGGAACTAGTAGAACAAATCAGCTTAGAAGATATTGATAATAATAACGAAGAAGAAGTTAAAAAAGACAAAAAGACTGATAGAGAAAATATAGAAGGGATTTCTGAAGTTTCTTTAGAAAACTATAAAATCTTAAATGAAGAAGAAAGCTTAGCGCCTTCTCAAAGGCTAAAGAATAATATAGAAGCTATAAGTGTCTTAAAGACTTTGGAGAAAGAAAATAGATTTGCAAAAAAGGAAGAACAGGAAATTTTAGCAAGGTATGTAGGCTGGGGAGGACTTGCTGATGTATTTGATGAAGAAAAGGAAGGTCAGTGGCTTGATGCGAGAAATTTCTTAAAAGAAAATTTAACTGGTGAAGAATATAATAGAGTAAGAGAATCTACCCTAACAGCTTTTTATACTCCTAAATTAGTTATAGACTCTATCTATGAAACTCTTTCTAATTTTGGATTTAAAAAAGGTAACATCTTAGAACCAAGTGCTGGGACAGGAAGATTTATAGGAAATCTACCTGAAGAAATGAATGAGTCAGACTTTTATGGAGTAGAGTTAGATAGTATTAGTGGTAAAATTGCTAAACACTTATATCCTAATGCTAATATACAAGTTAAAGGCTTTGAAGATACAAATTTTTCCAATAATTTATTTGATGTTGCCATAGGAAATATTCCTTTTGGAGAATTTAAAGTAGCAGATCGTGAGTATGAAAGAAATAACTTTCTTATTCACGATTATTTTTTTGCTAAATCATTAGATAAAGTTCGTGATGGAGGGATTATCGCATTTATTACATCATCGGGAACAATGGATAAAAAGAGTGAAGACGTTAGAAGATATATATCTGAAAGAGCAGAATTTTTAGGAGCTATAAGATTACCAAATACTACTTTTAAAAGACAAGCCGGTACAGAAGTAACCTCGGATATAATTTTCTTAAAAAAGAGAGATAGACTTTTAAAGATAGATGAAGATTGGGTTAAGTTAGATAAAGATGAAAAAGGATTAAGTTACAATAAATACTTTGTTGATAATCCAGATATGGTAATAGGGACTATGGAAGAAATATCATCAAGATTTGGAACAAGTCTTTCCTGTATAGAAAGAGAAGATGTTTCCTTAGAAGAAGGACTAAAATTAGCCATAAAGAATATTAAAGGAAAATATGAAAAGGTTCAAATAGATGAAAACTTGGGAGAAAAACTAATACCTGCCGATGATAGTGTTAAAAATTATTCATTTGCTCTAGTAGATGATGAAATATATTTTAGAGAAAATTCTATTATGCAAAAAGTATCCTTAAATGAAAAGGATAAGGGAAAGGTAGAAGAGTATTTAAAATTAAATGCAAGTCTGAGAAATGTAATCACTTTTCAAAAGGAAGATTATTTAGATGAAGAGATAAAAGAAGAACAAGAAAAACTAAATAGCCTATATGATGAATTTTCAAAAAAATATGGGAGGTTAAATTCAAAAGCTAGTAAAAAGTTATTTAGAGAAGATTCCAATTTTTCCTTGATTTCAACCTTGGAAAAATTAGATAAAGAAGGAAACTTTATAGGGAAATCTGATATATTCACGAAAAGAACCATAAAAAAAGCTGTAGTTATAGATCATACGGATAAGTCGATAGATGCTCTTGTACTATCTATTAGTCAAAAAGGAAAAGTTAACTTTGATTATATGGAAGAATTAACAGGCAAATCGAGAGATAAATTAATAGAAGAATTAAAAGGAGAAATATTTTTAAACCTAGATTCATTTGAACCTAGTGATATAAATCCATTTAAGTCCGCTAAGGATTTAGGAGATTTTTCAAGATCTTATGTAAGTGCTGATGAATATTTATCAGGAAATATAAGAGAAAAAATAGAAGTGATAGATTCCTATATTAAAAATATTGAAAAAGAGCTAGGACAAAAAGAAAATTTAGCAGATAGAGAGTTATTAGAAAAGGAATTAAAAGAGTTACACTTTCAAAAAACAAAGTTAATGGAAGTTGTGCCTAAAGAACTTGATGCAAGTGAAATTACAGTTCGAATGGGTGCAACATGGATACCAGAAGAAGATTACAAAAAATTTATGTTTGACTTATTAAAAACATCAGGATCTGCAAGATGGGATATTGATATTAAATATTCTGACTTTACGGGAGAATTTAGAGTTGAAGGTAAAAGCAGTGATAGGGACAATGATCTTGCCATCTATACCTATGGCACAAATAGAGTAAACGCCTATAAATTAATAGAAGATATTTTAAACCTGAGGGATACAAAAGTATTTGATCAAATAGAAGATGGTGACGGAAAGAAAAAATCTGTTTTAAATCAAAAAGAAACAATGCTTGCAAGAAGTAAGCAAGAAATAATAAAAGAAGAATTTAAGAACTGGATATTTGATGATGTAGAAAGAAGAAATAGGTTAGTAAAAGACTATAACGAAAGATTTAATTCCATAAGATTAAGGGAATATGATGGCTCTAATCTTACTTTTGAAGGAATGAATCCTGAAATTGAACTTAGAGTTCATCAAAAAGATGCCATAGCAAGAGGTTTATTTGGTGGAAATACTTTACTTGCCCACGAAGTAGGAGCAGGAAAGACCTTTGAAATGATAGGTATAGCCATGGAGTCAAAAAGACTTGGTATGAGCAATAAGTCGATGTTTGTTGTTCCCAACCATATAGTAGAGCAGTTTGGAAGAGAATTTAATGAACTTTATCCAGGAGCTAATGTATTATGTGCAACAGAAAAAGATTTTACACCAGATAGGAGAAAAAGATTTTGCAGTCGTATTGCAACAGGAGATTATGATGCAGTTATTATAGGACATTCCCAATTTGAAAAAATTTCTATATCAAAAGAAAGACAAGAATATGAATTACAAAGTCAAATTGATGAAATTATTGATTATATAGATGAGTATAAAAGGGAAAGAGATCAAAGATTTACTGTAAAACAGTTAGAAAAGACAAAGAAAAAGTTAGAGACAAAGTTAGAAAAACTAAGTGCTAACTATAAAAAAGACGATGTAGTAACTTTCGAAGAATTGGGAATTGATAAGTTATTTGTAGATGAAGCTCACGCTTATAAGAACCTATATCTTTATTCTAAAATGAGAAATGTAGCAGGTATTACTTCTACAGATTCACAAAAGTCAAGCGATATGCTTATGAAATGTCGCTATATGGATGAAATAACTAATAACAAAGGTCTAGTATTTGCTACTGGAACACCTGTAAGTAATAGCATGGCTGAACTTTATACTATGCAGAGATATTTACAATATGATGAATTAAAAAAGATGAAGTTACAACATTTTGATTCTTGGGCTTCTACTTTTGGAGAAACTATAACAGCTATTGAACTTAATCCAGAAGGAAATGGCTATCGAAGTAAAACGAGATTTGCTAAGTTCTATAATCTACCGGAACTTATGAATACAATAAAAGGATTTATGGATATTAAGACAGCAGATGTATTAAACTTACCGACTCCTGAAGCCTGCTATGAAACTATAAAGACAAAGCCTACAGAAGAACAGAAGAAAATACTTGAAACTTTTTCAGAAAGAGCAGATAGAGTTCGTAATAAACAAGTTGATTCTAGTGTAGATAATATGTTACTAATTACAAATGATGGAAAGAAAATGGCTTTGGATCAGAGATTAATAAATACTTTACTTCCAGATGATCCAAACAGTAAGGTAAATACTTGCATAAAAAATGTATTTAGTATTTGGGGAAAATACGAGGATAAAAAATCGGCACAACTAATCTTTTGTGATATGTCTACACCAAGTAATGAGTTTAACATCTATGACGATATTAAACAAAAACTTATGAATTTAGGAGTGCCTGAAAAAGAGATAGAATTTATCCATAATGCAAAAAATAATAGGGAAAAAGATGCAATATTTGACAAAGTGAGAAAAGGAGAAATACGAATATTACTTGGCTCTACTCAAAAGATGGGAGCAGGTACTAATGCTCAAGATAAATTAATCGCTATCCATGATCTTGATATACCATGGAGACCTGCCGACCTTTCTCAAAGGGCAGGTAGAATCGTAAGGCAGGGAAATGAAAATAAAAAAGTTTATATTTTTAGATATATAACAGAAAACACTTTCGATGCTTATCTTTTCCAAACTTTAGAAAACAAACAGAAGTATATTTCTCAAATTATGACTTCAAAAACGCCAGTAAGAGTAGCAGAAGATGTAGATGAGGCAACTTTAAATTATGCAGAGATTAAGGCACTTGCAACGAGTAATCCTCTAATCAAAGAAAAGATGGACCTTGATGTAGAGGTTTCTAAACTTAAAATGTTAGAATCAAACTTTAAATCTAATCTTTATAAGATGGAAGATAAAGTAGTAAAGTTTTATCCAAAAGAAATAGATAGATTAAAGGAAAAAATAGAGAACATAAGAGAAGATATTAAGAATACTGAGCCTTATAGGGAAGTAAGTAAAAATACAAAAGAGGAAAATAAATTTACCTCCCTAACCATTGATGAGAAGAAGTATACGGATAAGAAAATTGCAGGGGAGTTTTTGTTGAATAAAATTAAGGGATTGAAAATTAATGGAGAAATGGATAGAGGAGGAATAAAAGTAGGGAAGTATAGAAATTTTGATCTGTCTATAAAGTATGATTCTTTTTTTAATAAGTATAACTTTATTTTGAAAGGAAAAGAAGATTATACGGGAGAGTTTGGAACAGATGGACTAGGCAATATTACAAGAATGGATAATATACTAGATAAATTACCAGAAAGACTAGAAGATAATATATCTAAACTAAAAGATACAGAAGAACAATTCCAAATAGCAAAACTAGAAGTACAAAAGACATTTCCACAAGCTGAGCTTTTGAAAGATAAGTCTCTAAGGCTTTCAGAAGTAAATAATCTTTTGGATATGGGAGATAGTGAAGATATACAACAAGACAATCCATTGCTTGAAGAAGTAAAGGAAGAATTAATTAATTTCTTGAATAGAGAATATGAAGAAGATAACAAAGTAGAAGATTTTGATAACCTATTTCCTGATTTAAATGAAATAAGAATAGCTTATACAACTACACCAGATGAAAAACATGAGATACAAATTAGTTTAGATTTGGAAAATTATAAAATGAATACCTATGTAGACAATACTTTAATTGACAGCTTTCAGTACACCTATGATCCTTTGGACGCAAGTGATTTGGAAGAGTTAATACAAATAAAGACGGATATTGGCTTTTGGGATTTTAGTGAGCTTGTAGCAGTTGATGAAAAAAAGTTAAAGGAAATTCTTGGACTTGAAATAGATGATGAAGGTAATTTTTATGATCCATTAAATTTAGACTTGGATAATGATGGGATTCCTGATAGATATGATAATGACTTTAAAGATTCTGATTATTTTGAATCTACTTATGATGTTGAAGATAATTTTCATGCTAAAGAAGAAAAGGAATCTATTATAGATAAGTTACAGGAATATAAGAATAACTTAGAAGAAGACAATAACATAAAAGAAATAAACAACTGTGAGCCTTATGGTAGATAAATATTTAAGTAATATTGCTAGAGGAAGAGAATATGAAATTTGATAAAGATGGATTTAATGAATTTATACAAGATGAGTTTTCTTTTGATGGAGCAACTCAAAGAATAATTAATAACTTAGTGGAGTATGGAATCAAAAATTTAGGAGATTCAGAGGATAAATTAGTAGACTTTATTCAAACTATAATTAATGATCCGACAGTTGAAGAAATAAAACAATTTGTAATTAATGAAGAAAAAGAAGAATTAATAGGAGGAATATTAATGGATGTACGAAAAGGAAATGTAATTAATACAGAATTTGGAGAAACAATTGTACTTGATATGAAAGATAATCAAGCTACACTATTTGATGGTAATCAATTTATTTTAGCTACAGGAATTAAGTTAAATAAGAAAAGCGAAAAGTATGAATGGGAATCAGTAAGGTATGCCAGCGATATAAAAACTATAGCAAATATGCAAAACACTGATTTTAAAAGTATGAAAAATACAATAGACTTTCTAGCTGAATATAATTATAAAGAATTTGTAAAAGGGATCGTATCTCTTGAAACAGGAGTGTTAAATGAAGAGGTTCTTAATGCTACCTATGATAATTATATGAGTGATTCAGTAATGGGACTTATTGATGAAAAGTTTATGGATCATATAGATGAGCAAGGATTAGAAGAAAATTTAGAAATTAATCAAGAACAAGTAGATAAAGAAAGTAAGGACATATTAAACATAGATGGAAATTTAGCTAGTGATATAGAGATCAAAGATTTAAAAGCAAAAGATGGAAGAAGCTTTAAAGTTGCTTCCTTTTCTATAGCAGAAAATGACAAGGAAGGAAACGTAAAATTTACTGATTGTTACGCATATGATGATAAAATTAGTCAAGTAGGTAATATGAAGAAAGGTGACTTTGTACACTTATTTGGTAAAGGAAAAACCAACATAGGAAAGAATGGAAAAGAATATAAGAGTATAAAGATATATTCTGCCAAGTTGCTAAAAGCAAAAGAACAAATAAAAACTCAAAATAAAGATAAAAAGTCTATATTTGGGCAAATAAATAGATTTAAAAGTAATGATAATAAAAAGGCTCATAAAATTGAACATAGAAAAGATGCAGAGAGATAAATATTGGCGGTCTTCGGACTGCCCTTATTTTTTGTTGAATAAACAATGATTATTCAAGTAGTAGTTGAATATTTACAAATATATGTTTAATACACAAAAGTTAGCTGAGATTTATTATTGATAAGGTTACAATAAATAAAAGAGTTAAGAATAACTAGAAAGCAGTATGTAGAATAACAGATACTAAAATAACTAATTTATACTGAGATATAGTATATAATAATATTAGAAGAATATTGATATAAAATCACACATTGTCTATATCATAGAGTTACAATTATTTGTTTTTATCCAACATTTATAAGGAAAAATTATGAAAAGAAAAGATTTGATTTTGATTGCTCATATTATATTACAAATTGTTTTGTTTATACCTATAATTCCTTTTATAAAGTATTATCAACAAAAAGATATAGGAATTATAATAATAATTTTGCTGAGTATTGTAAATTTTATTTCGTATGTTATTACAATATTAAATTCTGATAAAAAATTCATTTTAAAGCATAGTATTCTAATTATTCTATTTATAATATTTATATGTATAGAAGATACAATACTAATTAATTTACAAACAGGAAAACACATAGAATTAGTCATATATAGCTTATTATTGTTAGAAAATTTAGCCTTGATATATTCAACGTATAAGTTAAGCATCAAAAAACTAATTATAACTATTATTATTTTTATGTCAGCTTTAACAATAAATTATAATTATTCATTATCCAATTTTATATATAAATATGTAGTTATTCTTTTATTAATGAGTCCTAGTATTTCTTATATATTAGATAGAAAAATAAGACATAATAATAGAAGGGTAATTTTATATTTACAAATATGTTTTATTATTTCTTTTTGTATTTATAAAAAAATCAATAGTATTGATATTGTTTCAATTAGTGAGTACCTACTATTATCAATTATATCAATGGAGTCGGCATTACTGTATAAAATTATGATTACGGATGTAAGAAAAGGATTAGCATTATTTATCAAAGCCATGAGGAACCTATTTTTAGGTTATATTGTTTTATTTGTAATGCTATATTTAGTGGGTATTTCTGTAGTAGATATTACTTTATTATCTTTTTACTTTTTTATATATTTAGCAGAATTTAGAAGTTATAAGGAGTATAAGAAACATCAAAGTGTTACTTTTGATGAATTATTAGATAGTTATTATGTTGAAATATATAGAAACAGAGAAATTGAAAGACTTAATATTTTAAAAATTCAGACATTTTTACATGATGATATACTTCAAATCATAATAGCTATACGTAGATGGATTGAAGATAATTTGTCAGGTTCAGATAAAAATTATATATTACAGAATTTAGATAAATTGAATGATTTAATTCGACATGAAATTGATTCATTTAATCCTAAGATTAAAGAGTACAGTTCTTTGTACGATGCATATAATAAACTTATATCAGATTTAGAATATATGTATTTAAGTAAACAGATGCTTATTGAATTTGAATGTAAAAAAGATATTGAACTTTCATCACCTTATGATGAGCTAGTATATAAATGTATTAATGAGTTATTAATAAATGCGTTTAAGCATTCTAAAGGTTACAACACTAATATTAGTCTAAAAGTAGAAAAAAATATAATTTATTTAACAGTTACAAACGTTGGAGATTATATAAAAGATAAAGATAAAATTAAAGAAGGCAATATAGGATTAAATATTCTAAGGCTGAATTTAAAACAATACAGAGGGGTATTTGAATATGAAATATTTAAAAATAATGAAGAATTAGAAGAATCGTATGTGCAATTTAAAATAAGAATTCCATTAGATAGGAGAGTTGTAAATGAAAATTTTGTTAATAGAAGATCATAAAATGGTAGCTACTTCTTTAAAAATGAGTTTAGAAACAGAACAATCTATTTCTGTAGATGTAATAGACTGTATTGAAAAACTTAATACAGATAAATCAATTCTTAGTTATGATCTATTACTTATAGATATTAACTTAACGGGTATTGAAGGAACAGTAAATGGATTAGATCTAGCTGAAAGATTGATAGAAGATTATAGAGATATAAAAATTGTTATTCTAACTGCATATAAATTAGAATTCTATATAAAACGAGCTAAAGAAATAGGATGTAGAGGATTTATTTCTAAAGAAGAGGATACTAAAAAGTTAATACAATATATTAAAAGTATTGTAGAAGAAGATAAAATAATATTTCCTGAAGAAAATTATATGTTAGAATCGTTGACGAAATATGAATTAAAAATAGTGAGATTGTATTCAAATGGTATGTCTAGGAAAGAACTAGCTAAAGAACTTAATACAAATGTTAGAAGTTTAGCGGTATCTTTATCTAGAATATATCAAAAATTAAATGTTAGAAATTATCAAGAAATGATAGACAAGGTAAGAGAACTAGGCTATGTGGATTCATTTTGATAGATGAGCATTAGGATTTAAAAATTCTAATGCTTTTTTTATTCACAAAAGTTAGCTGAAACTGAAATTAAAAAAATATAAAATTAAAGAAAAAGTATAGAATTAATAATATTTAGAGGTGATAAAGTGATGAATTATTCAAGTAAACTAAAAAACAATATGCTAGGAAGAGAAATTACTCCTTTTAATGTGTGTAAATTATCGTGTACTAATACTTGTAGGTATAGTTGTACAGCAAAGAATGCTGCTAAACACCCAAAATATTCACATAGTACATTTAATAATAATTTAAATAAAGATGATAAAAAATAATACAACTTACAAACTTGGAAAAGAATTTGATATTTGGAAAGAAGGTACTGCTCAAACATTAACGTTTATTGTAACTGAAGATTGTAATCTGAGATGTAGTTATTGTTATATTACACATAAATCTTCAAATAAGAAAATGTCATTTGATGTAGCTAAGAAATTTATTAATTATGTACTATCAGAAGAAATAATAAGACCCAAAGGAGTTATATTAGATTTTATAGGTGGAGAGCCACTACTTGAAATAAAACTAATCGATCAAATATGCGATTATTTTAAATTAAAAACATATCTACTAAATGATGAATGGTATTGGGATTATAGGATTAATATAACGACAAATGGGATTAATTATGCCAGTAAAGAGGTACAAGATTTTATAAAGAAAAATCAAGGAAAACTTGAAATAGCAATTACATTAGATGGGATAAAAGAAAAACATGATATGCACAGAATTTTTCCCAATGGAAAAGGTACTTATGATGAAATAATCAAAAACATAGAACTTTATAAAAATCAATTTCAAGCATCTACCAAAGTTACTTTTTCAAGTAAAGATTTAAAATATTTAAAGGATAGCATAATCCATTTATGGGAATTAGGAATATCTGATGTAGCAGCAAATGTAGTATTTGAAGATGTTTGGCAAGATGGAGATGAAAAAATTTTTGAAGACCAGTTAATTGAATTGGCAGACTATATCCTGAAAAATAGACTATTTGATAAATATTCTTGTACTTTATTTGATGAATCTATAGGTTTTCCAAATAGTAAAGAAATATTAGAAATAGCTTCATGTGGTGCTGGAAAGATGATAGCAGTTGGTCCTGATGGATCATTGTATCCATGTATGAGATATAAAGATTATTCACTTAACAATAAAAAAGAAGTTGTAATTGGTGATGTAGAGAATGGTATAGATTTTGATAAAATAAGACCTTATTATCTATTAAATACGAAACTTCAATCTGATGAGGAGTGTATTAACTGCAGGATTGCAAGCGGATGCACTTCATGTTTTGGTCATAATTATGATTCTGCAGATAGTAATACAAATTTCCAAAAAGCTAAATATATTTGTAAAATGCATAAAGCAAGAGTCAGAGCAAATAATTACTATTTTGCTGAGCTATATAATAGGTATGGAATTGAAAGAGAAATTAATAATGAGGGAATAGATAAACTGTATTTTTTGTTATCTAATTCACCCGTAAGAACTTGTGCTAGTAGTGAAAATAGAAGTGATTCTTCTATTATGTCTAAACAAACTATAAAAGAAGGATTAGAATATGCTAAAAATAATTTTCTAAGACCAGCATTCATACATAGTAACTATGGTCTAAATTTAAATTTCAAAGATATAGACTTAAAAGGTCATGATGTTTTTCACTATTGTTCGATAAGAAATCAAGATAGTATAAGAAAAATAACTAATAACTATATCCTTACAATTGAATATCCTAATGACGAAGAGTTTGTAAGAAATATGAAATTAGAAGAAAATATAATATTAAATATATCATCTGAGTATTTAAGTGATTTGGAGAATTTTGTAACAAAATTATTCAATAAGACTAACAGGATTAATCTAAATATATTAGATTTTGATAAACAATTTAATTTTATCCTATATGAAAAACAATTAAAGACTATTTCTGATTATATTTATTACGAATATGTGAATAAAAGAATAATTAAAGAACTAAATGTAATAACTGATGAATTGTTTATGAAGGAAAAAGAATTATGTGATAGCGGATTGAATTCTTATACCCTTGCGAGCAACGAAAAGTTTTATGTTTGTCCAGAATTTTATTTTAAGTTTCCTTTGGATTATGTCGGAAGCTTAAAAGATGGAATAAAAAAGAAATACAATAGACATTTATACTCAGAAGAATATTCTCCACTTTGTAATAAATGCAGTATTTGTCATTGTAATTCTTGCAGTTTCAAAAATTACATAAATACAAATGAAGTTAATATACCGGCTAAGAAGTCATGTGTAAAATCTAGCATCGAATATAGAGTCTCTTACGAATTACAGAAAAAATTATCAGAGTTAATGGACTTTGATAGATATATAAAACCTTTAAATTATTTAGATCCATTTGTTAATATTTTAGAAAAAAATCCTGTAAATGGAATTTTAAACAAAAAATACTTGGAGGATAGCTAAGTTGAAAGAAGTTGGAACATTAACACAGGAAGAAAGTAGAAATTTAGAAAAGCTTCTTGAAAAGAAAATAGCCTTAGAAAACTTGTTGAAAATCTTATCGGAAAGTCAAGAAGTTTATAAAAAAGTAAATAGAGATTATAAAAACATAGTAGAAGAATATGAGAAATGGTGGAGAGATACATCCAATAAATATATTTGGGAAAGTACTGAAAATTCTTTTTGGTCAATTGATTTTAAATCTAGGAAAGTATATTTAGTAGATGAATAATATGTTTGATTGGAGTGAACACAAAAAAATAATTGATAAATTTATATTACCACAGAAAAAGAAAATTATATATTTAATAATAGTCATACTATTAGGAATAATTGCGAGTATGGCGATTCCTTATGTATTTGGAAAAATTATTGATTTAATAGTAATAAAAGATTTGCAATTAGTATCAAAGTTTATTCTTATAAGTCTATTTTTAAATATATTTCAAAGTTTAAGCAGTATTTTAGAGGAATGGCTTGGCAATATATTATCAGTGGATTGTTCAAACAGTATAAAAGAAGCGATGTTTTCTAAAATATTAGATACAAGATATGAGTTTTTAAATTCGTATGGAGAAGGAGAACTTGTAAGTAGAGTAGAAAATACAGGTGATAAAATAGTCAGTTTCTATATAGATTTTTTTTCAAGCATTATAATGATTTTGTTTAGCATCATTATATCTGCCTATATTATGATTAGGATATCATTAAAATTATTTGTAATTGCGATTATATTACTTCCATTGACTTACGGAATTAACTATATATTCAAAAGTACTATTATTAGTAAACAAAGAGACTATATTGCAAATTTAGATGCATATTCAGATTATCTAGTAGATACGATTTCGAATTTAGCTGGAATAAAACTAAATAATTTACAAAAAACATTTAAAGGAAATTATGGGAAGAAGCTTCAGGATTTAAAAAATGTATCTATGTCTAATTTGAAGATAAAGATGACTGTAACGAGTTTACAAGATTTGATAACCATTATTTTAAGTTCTCTAATATTATTCATTTCAGCAAAATTAATAATATTAGGAAATTTGACATTGGGAAATATAGTTGCTTTTAGTAGTTATATGGAAAAGTTACATTCGTCAATTAAAAACATTGGTGATTTAAACTTATCTTTTAATGAAGTTATTGTAGATTTAGAAAGATATAGGAAAATTATGGATCATGGCAGTGAAAAGAAAACTGATGGAAAGAAATTATCAAAAGTAACTAGTCTTAAATTTAAAAATGTTTCGTTCAAATATGATGATAAATACGTATTGAAAGATTTTTCATTCGAAATATCGAAACCTGGTTTATATGCGATAGTTGGAGAAAATGGATCGGGAAAAACAACAGTATTTAATCTAATAAGTAAACTTTATACTGATTACGAAGGAGAAATTTTGATAAATGGTAATGAGATAAGCGACTATAAAGATAAAGATTTAAGAAATGAAGTTTTGTTTATAGAGAGTAAACCATTTATATTACGTGATAATTTAACTTCTAATATTACATTATTAGAGAAAAAGAAGGTAGATGATCCGCATTTAGAAAAAATAATAAAAAACTTAGACTTAGGGAAAGTTAGAAAACTTAATAGATCAAATATAAAAGATACACTGTCTAAAGGAGAGCAACAAAAAATACAAGTAGCGAGACTGTTGATTAGCAAACAATCTTTGATTTTATTAGATGAAGTTTTATCTGGATTAGATAAAGAAATGAAGGAAAAAGTAATTTCTAAAATAAAAGAAAGAAGTAGGAATAATATTCTAATAATAATTTCACATGAATATGAAATACAAAGGATATGTGATGGAATATTTCTAATGCCTGATAAAAATATTTCAATAAAAAAGTATTCACAAAAGTTAGCTGAAATAAATTTATAAATATTATATAGTTAAAATAGAAATAAGATAGAAGTAGTAATAGCAAAGTAAAGGAGATTTAACATGAAAGAAAAATAAAAAAATACTACTAAGATTAAGCTTTTTTGTTAGCAATTTGCATGGTTATTTTACCCATAATGATATATCTGTATCTGATGGTTATAATAAAAGCTAATGAAATGGGGAGGTTTACGTATGAATTTTGAAAAAATTGTAATTAGTCTATTGCCCATAGCAGAACTGTTTTTGTCTTTTTATTATGAGCATATAGCAAATGGGAATATCAGTAAATATAGTGGTTTTAGAACAGCATTAAGTACAAAATCAAAAGAAAACTGGAAATATGCGCATAAGTATGCAGCTAAGTATTTGCGATTAAATGCGATATCTTTTATATTGCTAGATGTAATAATAGTGTTTAGTAATTATCTAAATGTTAAGACTATGACAATTGTAGTTATATTACAAATGTTATTTTATATCATTATTGGATATAGAGTTAATAAGGATTTGTTGAAAAAAGAAAATGGTTAAAATCTATTAAAAATTTAAAGGGGGTAAATTTATGTATATTGAAAATGAAAAAAACAGACCAGTAATACAATCTGACGGTATTGAACCTAGGGGTGTAGTAATAACGCCCGTAACAGTAGCTATTAATGCCAATTTTGGTATTAATGCAAATGCTTACATGAATGTAAATGCAATTACAAATGCTAATGCTAATGTAATAGCGAATGCAAATGGTGGTTTCAACTGCAATTTAACTACTAAAGGGTTTTAAAATGTGAATTTTATTTAGTAATAACCTTATGATTATAAATTTCTAGTATCTAAGAAAATAAACGTGTTTATTGTGGGAGTAATTTATGAATAGCTTAAGAAAACATTATTATTTAATGGGAAAATTAACTGGACCAGTAATGGTTTCTTTAGATGTGACAAATAATTGTAATTTTTCTTGTCTCCATTGTTTTAATAACAGCGGTAGCAAAGTTAGAGTGGATACTGATTGTACAGATGAAGAGATGATGTTTTTAGTAAGTCAAATTATTATGTTAAATCCACATACTGTATGTTTGTGTGGAGGTGAAACTCTTTGTAGGGGAAATTTGCTACAGATAATAAATTCTCTGACTAATAAAAATATTTGTGTAAGTATGGTATCAAATGGTTATCTTATTGACGAAGATATGGCGAAAAAGCTTATAGAAAATGGAATTAAACAAGTACAAATAAGTTTAGATGGGATAGACGCTTTTCAACATGATAATTTTAGGGGGAAAAAGGGAGCGTTTAACCACGCAATAAATGCAATTAAAGAACTTAAAAGAAATAATATTGAAACTTTAGCTGTATCATTCGTTCCAAATAAACTGAATTATAGATATATTGAAGAATTTATTGACTTATGTGTAAATTTAGGTGTTGATTTAATTAGAATGATGCCGTTCATTCCGTCCGGAAGAGGGAAGCATATAGGCAATAATTTAATACTCACTGATAAGGAATACTTTGTTTTTCATAGACACCTTATTAGAAAAAGAATTAGTGTTATAGAAAAAATACGTATTGAATGGGGCGATCCATTAGATCATATGAGGAGAATGCCTATAAATGCTGATAATGGGTTAAATACTTATAGTGTTGAAATTAAGTCAAATGGTGACTTGACTCCAACTACATATTTACCAATTGTTGCAGGAAATTTATTTTTAAAGTCTGCAAGAGAATACTGGGATGAGGGTTATAATTTTGTGTGGAAAAATAAAGAATTAGTAGAAAATGTTAATAAGTTACAGACTATTTATGATTTCGAAGTTTTTGAGCCAGAACCATTTGGAGATACTAAAATTTATATAGAATTATAAATGTTTGGTATTATGGGGGGAGATTTATGAAATACGAGATTGATTTTAACGGTATCAAAATAAGAGATGAACTAGAAAATAATATATCGTTATTTGTAAAAGAAAATAATCAGATACTATATTTAAATAGTTTTATAAATGAAATATTGAAAAATAGCAAAAGTGGAATAAATGACACAAAAGAAATTTTTGATATTATTTCAAGTCAAAATAGTGAAGTGATTGATTTAGAAACAGTAGAATTATCTATATATCAGCTAGAAGCTTTTAATGTTTGTAAAATTATTGAAAATGATATTGATATTGTTGGTGATGGAATAACCGTTGGTGGAGAACACTCTTATAGAGAAATATCTAAATTTATTATAGATAATTATAACAATAAATTCTCTTTTATACCTTATGGAAATAAAGATTATTATAATTTGTTTTATGTAAGAGAGCGACAATTCAATAATTATGAATTTAATTTTATAAAATACAAAAATAATAAGATAGCAGCTATAGTAGTTATAGGAATTCCTCCTAGTGGGAGTAGATGTAGTGTTCTTCAGCTAAACGCTTTTATCACAAGTGCTAATAATAAGCAAGAAACTATATGTTTATCTCAAGAGCTATTGGAGTATATTAAAAATGAATATGTGGATGATTATAACAAGTTAAGAATATATACAAATGATTTAATTAATACTTCAGGAGCTAGACTTCTAATAGAAGAAAATAATTTTAAGTTAGTAGCTGAATTAGAGGGTGAAATAGATAAGATATACGATGTAAAAATGTATGATATGGTGATTTAATGATTTATCCGAATCATATAAGGAGGGAAAAATGTTCAATTCAGTGGATAAGTGTGCGTATATATTAAGAGATATACTTGACAGGTCTAATTATATTATGATTATAAAACAGTTAAGAGGAGTCTATGATGCTGAAAATCCATGGTATAATTATGATGAAATGAAAAATTTAATTATAAAAATAAATCCACCAAATCGTATTATTTTTGATTTGTTCTATTTAGGACTTGAAGTTGAATATGAATCATTAATCCAAAGTATTACCTTTAATGAAATAAATATTCTTATGTCTTCAGGCATAATTGAAAAGAATGGGGATAAGGTTAAAACTAATGGGGTGGTTATATTAACTTATCAAGGTTTATATATAACAACGGAGATAAATTCTTGGTATAAAAATTGCAAAAATAAACTTACAGATACTTATATAGGCCCAGATAGCTTGTATTTAGCTGAAAATATTAAATTCGATAAAGACGCAATAGTTTTAGATTTATGTAGTGGAACAGGAATACAAGGTATGATTGCAGCAAAGTCTGCAAAAAAAGTAATTTCAATAGAGATAAATCCAAAAGCCGTTAATATTTGCAGATTAAATATATTTTTAAATAAATTGGATAAAATAATTGAATTAAGAAAAGGTAACTTATATAATTGCCTTAACAGTAATGAGAAATTTGATTATATTTATGCAAACCCACCATTTATACCAATGGCAAAGTATATTGAATATCCTATTTGTGGCGATGGAGGAGAAGACGGAACTGTGATTTTAAAAAAGATTACAGAGGGATTAAACGAGTATCTAAAGGATAATGGAGAGGCCATAATCTTTTGCGAATGTTTAGGAAATGACAACAATCCTTTATTTAATGAATATTTAAAAAAGTTAAATAATAATGAAATATTAGCAATATACAGGAATAGAATAACCACTGGTTCTCAAATTTATAGAGTATCTAAGTTACTAAAGCTATACGATGATGCTTTTAATGAGGATAATTTTAAATCTTATATGAAAAAAATATATAATGAACTTAATTGTAATTTTCTATATTCTGTTATATACAAAATAAAAAAATCTGATAAAACAAGTTTTGATATATTAAGTTTTATACATCCATGGACTCCAAATAGCAAAGCTATTTCTAATAACATAAAAGTAAAGTCTGACAATAGAAAGTTCAAAGTTGAAGTTGATGACTTAGTAGTAGGTTGTGTAGATAATGAAGCAAAAAAGTTTATAGAGTTATTGAATAAGGGAAAAACTATTCAAGAAAGTGCAGAAATTATGTTTGATGAATATGGTACAAAATATGAATCTGTTGATAACTTAGAAAATGAATTATTATTAAATGCATTTAAACTTGAAACTTTAGGAATAATAAGAAGATTATAGAAAATATATTAGATTGAAACTTCTATTCGATTAATTAACTAACTACCTAAGATTAACTTCAGTAGGAGGAGGTGCTTTTGATTTCATATAATGAACTACTTACTTTTAATAGATTCAAAGTTTTTGAGTATAACAATAAAAATTATATATTTGATATTGATAGTCCAAAGATGTTTACAGTTGATAATACACTATTATCAATAATAAAAAAAGGATCTATCACAAAAAAAGAATTTCTAGAAAAAAGTGTAAGTATATATGGTGAAGAATACTCAAAAAAAATAATAGATTACTTAAAAAATATCGGTTTTATTAATTATAAAGAAAATGAGCCTAATCAATATGAAATAAATTCAGTTACTTTTTTCATGACTAATAAGTGTAATTTAAAATGTAAATACTGTTACATTAATCAAGATGACGTTTCGACTAATAAAGAGATGGATGAGATAACCTCAAAAAAATGCATTGATTATTTGCTTAAAATATCTAAAAAAGAATTTTTAGTCATAAATTTTTTTGGAGGAGAGCCACTTTTGAATTTTGATGTAATAAAGAGTACAATAGACTATTGCCATCGTCTAGATAGAAAGTTTGTTTTTTCAGTAACTACAAATGGTACTTTATTAGATGCAAAGACAATGGATTTTTTTTTTGAAAAATGATGTTGTTATAAATATTAGTATTGATGGTAACAATATTATAAATGATTCAAATAGAATTTATACAAATGGACAAGGCTCACACTCAAAAATTCTTGAAAGTGTTTTAAAATTAAGGAACGAAACTAATTTAAGGGCTATGTCAACTATTACTGATCAAAATCTTGATTTGGTATCTCTATTTAAATATCTTGATAATCTAAATTTCTATGAAGTTAATATGTCACCAGCGTACAATGTTTTAGTAGGAGATAAATTTGATTTATATATTAACAACTATATAGAACTAATAAGATATGCGAGAAAATTGTTAAAAGAGAAAGAGTATTTAAAGCTTAAAAAAATTAATTTAGTTATGGATATATTAAATCAAATTCATTGGTGTATTAAAAGCTATTATGGATGTAGCGCAGGAATTACAGAGTTAACATTTGATGGAAATGGTGATATTTATCCTTGTCATGCATTCGTAGATAATAAAAGATTCAAATTTGGAAATATCAATTCCATACCAGAAAAAATGTTAGAAAATAGATTAAACTATATTCAGAATTTAAAAATTGATTTTTTTAATGGAAAATACAAATGTTCTAATTGTTGGATTAAACATTTTTGTTCTGGGGGGTGTATTTTTTTAAATTTAAACGAAAATAATAGTATTTATAAAACCGTTCCAAGGCATTGTAAAATGAAGAGAAGCATATATGAGAATTTGATTTTATTTTATTTAAATTTAAATCAAGAACAAATTAATGAACTATTTATAAAAACGATGGAGTGTTAGATGGTACTAAGAATATACATGATATGAGAAGGATAAGAAAAAATGGAAGTGGGACATTTGATGAAATAATATCTAAGCTTCATTTATTAAAAAAATACGAAAAAAAAGTTAAATGTAGTTATACGAGTAAATATTGATAAAATAAACTATAAAGAGGTTCCTAAATTATTGGAATACTTAAAAAAAGAAGAACTAGACTCTTTTTCTATTGATTTTGAAGTGGTAAGAGGTAGTACAGAATCATGTAACGATTATGAAGATAATTGCATATCGGATAGTAATTTAGGACAAGTTATGTCTGAATTGTGGGATTTAAACTCTGAAGTTGAGAGTAATATATTAACTTATCCTATGAGAAAATGGACATATTGTGGTTTAGATTGCGATAATAATTTTACAATAGATCCTACTGGAAATGTGTATAAATGCTGGGAACATGTAGGAAATGAAAAGCATTTAAAGGGTGCTATTTCAGAGAATGGAGATATAACAGGATTAAATCCTAAGTTTTATAAATGGATGACTCAGTCCACGGTTGATAGTGATTTTGTGGAAATTGTGTTTATTTACCAGCTTGTGGAGGAGGCTGTCGATCCATTAGTTTTGATAAAAATGTAGATTTCGATTCATCTCAGTGCTTTAAGATTAAAGGTGTGTTAGAAGAGGAAATCAAATTATTTTTTAAAGATAAAATTTGAAAATTATGTGCATTAGAAGGAGGGGAATGACATTATAAGAATTAAGAAAATTAATAACAACTTGATATATGGAATTAAGGAAGTTTTTAATATTTCTAAGTCATATGTTTTTCTTATTATATTATCAGGATTATTATCAGGTGGCATGAAAATTCTAAATGTTTATTTTGTAAAACTCATTGTAGATAGTATAGAAAAAATTAAGGTAAAAGAGTTTGTATTTTTAATATTAGTATTTGTTAGTATTATCATTATAGTTAACATATTGAACGCAATTATATCTAGTATTGTTTTACCAAAAATAAATAATAAAATTGAATTGGGATTGAAGAAAAAAATGTATAACATATATTTTAATATAGATGATATATATGAACCTTATAAATATGACCAATATTTTTTCTCTTTAAAAAATATTGGTGTATTACCAGAGGTTACAAGTCAGATAGGTATATTGGTGAATAGTTTCTTTAGCATTGTTGGGTTATTATATATTTTTTCAGTATATGAGTTTTCAATGGTGTTTTACATGTTTATAGGTGTGATTATATCCTTCATAGCAATAGTTATAAAAAATAAAATTAATTATAATATAACTGTTAAAAATATACCAAATGAAAGAAAAATAGATTATATAAACAGGCTATTCTATGTACCTGATTATTCAAAAGAAGTTAAAACTACAAATGGAGATATTTTCTTTTCTTATTTAAAAAGTGCATATGATAGTATTATATCTGAATATCTAAAAAAAGCCAAAAAAATTGCTTTTTTGGATTTTTTTTCGAAAGCATTAACATCTTTAACTATCGTAATGGTTTTGTTTTTTTTAGGATTTAAAGTTCTTAATGGTGTTTTTACATTTGGAACATTTACTATGTTATTTACTGGTGCACAACAAATACTTTCTGATTTAAATAATCTCTTCTCTAGTTTTCCACAGATATATTCATTATCACTCAAAGTTGGTAAAATAAGAGAATTTACTGATGTGGGTAACCATAATGAAGTTAAAAAAAACGATTTAACTAAAATTAAAAAAATAGAATTGAGAAACGTAAGTTACACATATGATAACAAAAAAAATATCTTAAATAATGTGAATTTAGAAATAAATAAAAAAGACGGAGTAATAGCACTTATTGGAGGTAATGGATCTGGTAAAAGTACTGCTATAAATTTAATGTTGGGAATTTTAAAACCATCATGTGGAGAAGTTTTGATAAATGGAATGAACATTGATAATTTTAACATAAATACATATTACGATAAAATTTCTATAGTATTTCAAGAATTCTATGTTTTTTCATTTTCAGTTTATGAAAATATAAGTGGGACAAGTATTATTAATACTAAAAATGAAAATAAGGCAATTGAAGCTTTAAAAAAAGTTGGTCTGTATGAAAAAGTTAAACAATTTGAAAGAGGAATTCATACAGTTATATCGGAAGAATTTGAGAAACAAGATGGTGGATTTTCTAAAGGTGAAATGCAAAAGTTATCACTAGCTAGAGCTATATATAAGGACGGGGATATATTTATTTTAGATGAGGCGGATAGTTTCTCTGACGAGCAGTATAAATCTAAGCTGTCTAAAATAATAAAAGAATTACGATATAAAAAGATAATATTTATAGTGACACACAATAGAGAAATGTTGTCTATAGCAGATAAGACGTACCAATTAAATGAATCAAAAATATCATTAAATAATCAAAATATTTAATGGATTGTGGTTATTTTGATTATTCCTATGACTTTAGTAAATGCAATCACTAAAATAATATTTGTTGTGAGACTTTATGAAAACCTGATAAAATAACTTCTTTATTGATTGAATTTAACATTTGGAATACTTAATTTATAATTAATAGCAAAATGATTTTTGAAAGGGTTATAAGTTTAATTACTTATAGCCTATGATCTCTCCACTTCCTTTCCATAATAATTTTCATAGTTTTTCCTATATTGAACAAGGTCGGAAAATTGTTCTTTATTCAAAGAATACTCTTGCATAAGGGTATTCTTTTTTTCTTGTAATTCATCGAGTTTAGATAGTATTTCTTTTGTATTTGGTAGTTTTTTATAGTTTTCTAAAATTTCTTTAGCAGCTATTTTGTAGACGGAAAGTTCACTATAATATTCTTCTGCAAATTGCTTGTCCTCAGGATTTTTCTTGTGGTATTTATGGATCTCATAATGTTTATTTATAAAATTCAAGTTTTTTCATATCTTGTGACAGACTTTTTTATTTCGGTTTACACATCAGAAAAGAACAAAAATATCAGGCTAACTAAGATAAAGACATGCTTAACATTTTTTGATTTATTTAGAGGTAGCATTATCTGAGTTTTACATAAGATCGAAGTAAAGAGCAATTTCTAAAGTAAAAGAAAAATTAAAATAGTATTATAGTAATAATTTTTCTTGAACAAGGAATTCAAAGGATAAGTGATGGAGTATTTTCAATGACTAAAAATTATATAGGAAAGATAATAAAAAATATTCACAAAAGTTAGCTGAAATATCTTATAAAAGCTCTTATAATTATGTTAAAAGTAGGATATATAATATCATTATATAGTATTCCTCATAAAATTATAGAAAGGAATAATCAAATGAGCGAATATATATTAGAAACTAAAAATTTAGTAAAAAATTTCGGAAATTTTACAGCAATAGATAATGTTAATTTAAAAGTAAAAAAACAATCTATTTATGGCTTAATAGGAGATAATGGAGCCGGAAAATCAACTATTATGAGAATGATATCTGGATTATCTAATAAAAGTAGTGGGAATATAGAGCTATTTGGTAAAAATGTTAAAAAAAATTCTAGTTATTTTAGTAAAGTAGGCAATTTAATAGAAACACCAGCATTATATATGCAACTAACAGCTTATGACAATTTGAAATTAAAATGCTTATCTTATGATATAGAAAATGAAATGTATATAAAAGAAATACTTAAAATAGTTGGGTTGGAAAATTGCTATAATAAACAAGTTAAGAGTTTTTCCTTAGGAATGAAACAAAGACTTGGTATTGCAATGGCTCTTATAGGATCTCCTGAAATTATCATTTTAGACGAGCCAATTAATGGACTTGATCCTCAAGGAATAGTCGATATTAGAAATATGTTAAAAGAAATTAATAAAAAATACGGCATTACCATAATTATATCAAGCCATATATTAGAAGAGTTATCTAAAATCGCAACAGATTTTGGAGTAATTTCAAAAGGGAAGTTACTAGCTGAGTTTACAATAGAAGATCTGCATAAAAAATGTAGATCAAGGATAGAGATAATAACCAGCAAAACGAATGAAGTATCAAAAATTTTAAATAAACATGGATATGAAAATGAGATTATAAATAGTAAAAAAGTTATATTAAACGATTACTTTGATAAAATAAGTCTAATAAACTCTTTGTTAGTAAATTGTGGTATAGAAATAAGTTCAATTTCTGTAAAAGAAATGAGCTTTGAAGATTATTATATGGAGATGTTAAGATGAGTAGAGCAATAAAATTAGAGTTATATAGACTACGAAAAAACAAATATCCATGGATAATTTTAATTCTTAGTAGTCTTATGATAATTGGATCTGTGTATATGACAAATGTTGATTATCATTACTATATTAATGATAAAGCATCATTAGAAAACTTGAAAATAAATTTTACTCAGATAAATTGGGGGATTTATGTTGGAAGTGTGATTCCAGATTGGTTAGATTTAGGCTATATACCTATAACTGAATTATTTATGAGAAATATTCAAAGTAAAATTTTATTGATGTTTCAAACAGTTTTTATTGTAATCTATATAGGAGATGAACTTAAATCAAGTTTTCTAAAAAATATAAATCAAAATTTTCCAAAAAAAATAGAGCTAATTTTAGGAAAAGTAATAATAATATGTATATATACATTCGCAATATTTATTACCAGTTTTATTATTATGTCTTTATCATTTTATATTATGGAAGGATATTTGAAATTCACAGATATAGGAATATTCATAAAATACATTTTCGCAGAGTATTTATTATATATTACCTATAGTATTGTAATAATGTTTTTGGCGTATTTGATAAGAAATTCTGCCGTTACACTAATTATTGGTCTTCTTGAGTCGGCTGGAATATTACAAATAATTGATACAATAATCCATCAAATATCTGGGAATTTTTCATCTTCAATTATGAAATATCTTATATCAGGAAACATAGTATTATTATCAATTGATAGCAGTGACTCTATTTATTTAAGAGTGGCTATCCTATCGATCATTTATTTGGTGATTATGATAATATTAAACACCGTGATTCTTAGTAAAAGAGATATTTATTAAATTAGAAATGGAGGGTTTTATGGCATATGATACATTAGGATTTGCTCTATTTAATAAATGTACTGCAAAATGCAAACATTGTTGTTTTTCATGTTCCCCTGAATCTCAACAAAGAATTGATATCAATAGAGTGATACAATACATTAAAGAATCAGAAGAAATAAATGAAATAAAAACAATAGCTTTTACGGGAGGAGAAGTTTTTTTAGAATATCCGACATTATTAAAATTAGTTGAAATTTCAACAGAAGTTGGTAAGAATACTAGTATTGCGACAAATGGGTTTTGGGCTGTAAGCGAAGAAGCAACATACGATAAACTTTATCAGCTTAAGAAAAGCGGATTAAAACATTTAAGTATAAGTCATGATAGATATCACAGTGAGTTTATTAGTACTAATAATATAAAAAACATACTTAAAGTTTCTTTAAATTTAGATATACAAGTTTCGATTGCTATTGTTAAATTAAAAGATGAAAAAATAGGTGATTTAATCGATAAAATCGGTTCAGATATATATCCAGCATCAATTAAGATAGGGGCTTGTATGCCTGTTGGATCAGCACAAATTAATTTTAATAGCTCAAAATTTGATAGAACAATGGATATAAAAGATGCTAGGTGTACTTATGGAGGAAGTTTATCTATTTTATTTGATGGAAAGATATATCCTTGTTGTTCTCAAGTTATTATGGATACGGGATTATATATAGGAGATTTTAATAAAATATCTTTAGAGGAAGCTTTATATAAAGCGAAAAATAATGCATTACTATATTTTTTAAGGAATGAAAAAATGGAATTTTTCACTAACTATAGTGAAAATGTACTTGATGAAATTTATCCTAAAAAAATAGTAAATCCATGTGAGTTATGTAAATTATTGTTTGAATCGAATAAAGTAGAAAGATTCCATGATTATATTATGAAAGAAGCTAAGTCTAAGATAAAATAAATGAGATATGAAAAATTCTATAACAAAAAATATGAGATACTTCATTGTCAAGGTTATGGATATTATATTAAAGATAAATTAAATAATAAATATTATTTCTTAAAAAATATAAATAATAATTACAAAAGAAAATTAAAAAAAGAATACATAAAGATAAACCATATAGACATTATATATTCTATATTAATACTTTTATCGATTATTTCTTTTATTTACTTGTTTTTTATTAAGTACGATAAAATTTATTTGGATAATTACAATAACTCAAATAATATTTACTTAAGTAGTATATTGTACTTATTTATAAATGTTATACTACATGAATTATCTCACTATTTGGCAATGATATTCTACAATAGAAAACCTGGAAAAATCAAAATCAAAAGATATCATATATTTTTGTTAGTTGTTACAGATACGACAGATTCATATATATTGCCTTTTTATAGGAGGTTCGTTGTTTATTATGCCGGTATAATGATTAATTTATTAGTTTATTCAGCAACAATAATATTATATCCGAGATATGCTTATCTTCTAAGATTTGTGCTTTGGGGAGTTTTATATAATATTATACCATTTGGGGGACTAGAAACCGATGGATATCATATTTTTGTAAATGTATTTTTGAAAATAAACGAACAAAAAGATGGGGTTAATCTAAAAACACTGATTTTCAAATATTTCTTTTTGATATTTTCTATTATAGCTTTTTTAAATTCTTTATTCAGTTTATTGACTGATGAAAGTTTATTTAATTATTTATATTGTGTGTTATTAAATTTATATATATAGCACAAATTTTTGCAAGGAGGTGATAATATGAAAAAACTAAATAATATGGAAAAACTAAATAATATGGGAAAAGTAAATAGTGAAGAAAAAGAAAAATCTCCATTAACTAGCTTTGAGATGGATCTAGAAAAAGCTAAAGAACTAAAGCCTATAGAGAATCCTGATAGTATATTAGGTCCATGGTTTTTTGTTCACAAAGTATAATTTATATTTAATTACTTTGTACTTTGGCTTAAACATATTATGTTAATAATTCATAGTTTAAAGCCATTTTATAAAAAAGAGTTAATGAGTAACATATATATTCATAAATTCTTTTATTGTACATTTTGTTCGCTAAAATCATTAGAGCGTACAATTATAAGGTGATGAGCAGAATAGATATTTTTTTATTCTGCTCATCACCTTTATTCATGTTTATTACTCAACTGTAATTGTAATTTTAGTTGATATAATTATTCTATCAATATGTAGAAACAGAGTTTAAAAATTGCTCTTTATTCAAAGAATACTCTTGTATAAGGGTGTTCTTTTTTTCTTGTAGTTTATCGAAAGTGGATAGTATTTCTTTTGTATTTGGAAGTTTTTTATAGTTTTCTAAAATTTCTTTAGCCGTTATTTTATAGATAGAAAGTTCGCTATAATACTCATCTGCAAATTGTTTATCTTCGGGATTTTTCTTGTTGTATTTATAAATCTCATGATATTTATTTATAATATTTACATTTTTTCATATCTTGTGACAGATTTTTTTATTTCGGTTTATACATCATAATAATAAGAACAAAAATATCAGGCTAACTAAGATAAAGATATGCTTGACATGAGATTGAAGTAGAGAGCAATTTCTAAAATAAAAGGGAAAATTTAAAATAGTATTATAGTAATAATTTTTTATGACCATGAAATACAAGGAATATGTGACGTTATATTTTTAATGTTTGATAAAAATACGTCAATATAAAAGTATTCACAAAAGTTAGCTGAAATAAATTTCTAAATACTATAAAGTTAAATTAGAAACAAGATAGTAAAGTGTAAGGGCTAAAGGAGATATGTAATGAAAGAAAAATTTAAAAAAATATTTTTAGGGTTAATTTTTGTACTGGCTATTTGTGTACTTATTTTTCCTAATAATAATGTAGCTGCATCCGATGGAGAAAATTTGAGCTATAGTGAAATTGAAAAAATAGGAGATGAAGTTAAGGAATACATCATTGTAGATAATGGTAGGTTATATTTTGATTATCAAAATGCACAAAATAATAACGAAAGTACAGAAGTTATAGAACAAGGCTTATTGTTAGAATCGGTTAGTTCTAATTATTCAGGATCCAATGCTAGAGGTTACAGTACACGTTCAATAGGTTTACCAATATGGGGGAACTATTGTGGACCAGGATATGGTGGAAAAGATTCAAATAAGCCGGCTACTGATGTACTAGATGAAGGGTGTAAAAGGCATGATCAATGTTATAAATGGTCTTTAACACTTAGAAAAAATTGTAAATGCAATAAAGACTTAGTAGATTACATTGATGACCATAAAAATGAAATGTCAGGAAGAATGGCTAAAGTTGCATGGGCAATAAGAACATACTTCAATACGGTAGGACAAGTAGGATGTTAAAGGATAATATAGAAAAATATACATTTGTGCTAGGAATATTAGTATTTGTTATTTCATATATTCTTCCTGTGAATTTATTAGACAAATTTACACAATTAAAACCATTAGGTTTAAGTACAATTTTTCTATGCCCTATATTGGGAATAATTGGATTGATTTTTTCGTTTAAAAGAAAGTCTATATTGTTTTCTATATTAAACTTAATATTAATATTATCTTTTCCAATTACTATGCTTGTGGGAAATTTACTTTTTAAATAATTGGTATGAAAAGTGAAAAATAAAAACATAATCAAAGGGATATATCTGGTAGTTGTTATTTTAGTAATGCTTAAATTGTTTAAATTAAATATTAATAATTATAAACTATTTTATGAATTATCTAATTACAAAATAGAAAAAAGGCAGCTAAATCAAGTAGCTTGGAAAGATATAGAAAGAAAAGATGGCATATATCTATTAACATCTAAGGATTGCCCATATTGCTTACATTATATAAGCGATGGAGTAGAGTTAGTAAAAAAAGAAAGTAAAGAACTTGATTTATCTAAAAATGTTGTAGACTTAGATATTAATGAATATTTTAATAATAATAAACTTAATAATATTTTAGATGAATATGGTGTTAACACCATACCATGTATATTGGTGATAAAAGAGAACGAAATAAGACTTATAGAATTTGAAGACATCAAAAAAAATAAATAAGTTAAACTAAATGTAGGATCACGAATTATTAGTAAATTTATAAATCCTATGGCTAAGAAAAACATGGAAGTTGTAAGAGACTTTTATATAAAAAAAGATTCAAAGAATACTTTTTAGTACCAAAAATAGTGTAAGAAAGGAAGTAATTCCTATCTTGCACTATTTTTGTATAATGAAGAAGTAGAATGACGAGGTACTTTTTTTGATTTTATTAGATGAAGCTTTATCTGGTTTAGATAAAGATATGAAGAAAAAAGTAATTTCTATAATAAAAGAAAGAAGTAAAGATAAAATTATAGTAATAATTTCTCATGACCATGAAATACAAAGATATTAAAAAGTTAATAAAAGATTTGAAAACAGTATAATAAAGTATCCACAGAAGAGTTAGCCATAACAAATTTAGATATCTTTGAATATAAATGAGGTAAAAAATATTCAATGTGTGTAAGTTCTTGGAGAAATAACTGGACTGAATTATCAATATACTTCAAATATCCATAAGTAATAAGAAAACTAATATATACAACAAATGCCATGGAAAACTTCAATAGGCAACAACAAAAAGCAAAACTATATTTCAAAATGATTATGCTCTGCAAAAAAATCTTAACCTAGTTATGGTAGATACTTCTAGCAAGTGGATCTATAGAATACGTAGTTGAGGTCAAGTATTATCTCAATTATCTATATTTTTGAAAGGATTTTTAAATTTAAGGAAAAAATAAGATATAAAATCAGCTGCAAATTTTCATGGGAATTTGATAGTTTATTAAGCCCGAGAAAATTAAGCTAAGCTCCATTTCTAATAGGAATGGACATAGAGGATGCAGATTCTTTAGTTTGTTTCCTCTATTTTTTTATATTGGTCTTTTAAGGAATAATTATAGGGTATAATTTAAAATTCAGTATATATAGGTGGTATTTAAATGAATACTAGTATCAAATTAAATAAAAGCATGATTACAGGTCTTCGAAGTACTTTTTAGATATTTTTAAATTGTATTACTTATATAACTCATTATTAAGATATCTATCGGTATTTTTTCTCAATTGAGTAAGCTCGTAAATCAAAGTGTTCTTATTAGAGTAGTCTTTCATAAGAATATCTTTTTTACTTTTATATTCATCGTAAATATTTGATAATTCTTTTATGCTTAAATTTTTATACTTGTTTTTGTCTAAAGTAGTTAATGACTTTTCGTATGTGATAATTTGAGTTTTATATTCTGCATAAAATTCTTTATCTTTAGAGTTTGATTTATAGATTTCATAAATAGATTTATTTATTTGTAAAGTGTTTAAAGCTTCAATTGCAGTATAGATTTTGTTCAAATCTTTTTCTATATCCTTAATTTTATCTAAAGTTTTTTGCCTATTAATGGCTTCTTGTTGAAGTTTATTTTCTAGATCTATATTAGATGTCAGCCCATACTTTCTGAGTTGATTTAAAGTGTCAGCCATAGTATTCATATTGTGCTTCTTTGTCCATATTTCATAAGCTTTAGAAGATTGTATCTTTTTATTATTTTTTAAGTCTATTATATTGTCGACTTTTTTATATGCTTTCGTAGAAGAATCAAAATCAATTTTTATGAACTTTTTATGCATATTATTTTCGATTCTTTCCTTTATCTTTTCATTGGTATAATCTTTTCCAAGAGTAGTTTCTTTAGCACGAATAAATCGTCCTTTTTCTCCTTGCTCTTTATGACGAAAAGATAGGTACTTGCCTAATTTGATTTCGTATCCATATTCTTCCATAGTTTTTAAAAAATTATCATAGCTATTAGACTTTTGAATAGCATGATCAATAGATATTTGAAGTCTATATTTCCAAGATGTCCCTTTTTTAAATTCCATATATTCTTTATATGATTTCCCATTAGTTTTATATTTATTTTTAAACTTTATATAGTCTTCATCTATAACAGACAACTTATATTTTCTACACAAGTCATCACTATAATTTCTAATTTGATGGTAAGATTTTTTATTGCTTTGATAGGCTTTACCTGTATGAAAAGAAACATTATTAAATAGAATATGGTTATGAATATGCTCCTTATCAACATGGGTAGTTATTACGTATTCATATTTTCCTTGTAGTACCTTCTCACATAATTCAATTCCAATTTTGTGTGCTTCTTCAGGTGTAGTTTCTCCAGGTGCAAAAGCTTGAATTAAATGTCTAGCTAAAACTTTTGCCTTAGAATTACATTCTATTTTTGTTTGTTCAAACTCTAAATGAGCAGTTATAGGGTTACAATTTAAAGATGAGATTAGAATTCTTTCGTCTGTTTTATTGCTATCCATAATATAATCAAGGGCAGCTTTTAAGGTAGATTTAATAGGATGAATTTTAGTAACAGCCATTATTTTTTCTCCGTATTAAAACTATTGGAATAGGTAAGAGAGTATATTTTTTTACGCATGGATAAAATATCTTTTGCTTGTTTTTCTAATGATTTTTTCAAATCATCTACATCATTTTTATATATAAGGGATGTTGAGTTTACTCTTTTTGCAATTTGATTTATACTACTTGAAGTACGACTTATATTTGTTGACATTTCACGAAAAACATTCATATCTAGAATAAAAATATCTTTTTCTAAAATACATTTTATAATAAATTGTCTAAGAGATTTGCATTTAGATGCTTTATATTTTTTGTTCAGTAATTCTAATTCTTCATCAGATAGCATTAGATATATCCCGTTATTTCTAGTTCTATTTGCCATAGGTTACCTCCTTTATATAGTTAAGTAAAAAAAGAAAAACCTGTAAAAGCAAGTATAGCAACTTGTTTTACAGGTTTAATTTATTATATATTCTTTAAGAAAACTCCTGAGTTTTGCTTCTAATTATCTTATATTTTATCACTTTTTGAGATAATATTCAAGTTTACGTTGGGACTATTATGAGCGTTTGTTGTTGAATTTAATTATTATAAATTTAGGGGTTTGGGGATATTCCCCAACAAGTAAAATGGAAAAAATAAGCGATATAATCGTAGTATTCTTATTCCATTTTTAGTAAGTGCATATGCACTTACTGTGCTTGCTCATATACTAATAGTATAAGAACAGCTTTAAGCATAGTTCTTAAAAATGAACCTAATCATCTATGATAAAATTATAGATATTAGGGATGAAATGGATTGTTTTATGTGCTTGGTCTATTAGAGTTATAAGCGTTAAGTGTTTATTAAATTTTATTAAGTTACCGCATCTATTGAAGTTAATAAACAATATATGACAAACCTAGAGGAATATTGCAAAATTTACTTTTAAATAGGGATTTTTATAAGTATAATGAAATAGTGTAAATATTAAGGAAATCATATTCTAAGTTCTTTAATTTCGTATTTACTAAATTTGATTGTAATTATTTTTATTTTGAGGGAGGGGTAATCTATTCTACACAGGGAATTTGCAGAGGAAAATTATTTAGAAGCTATATATATTTTATCTTTGGAAAAAGATGAAGTAAGAAACATGGATCTTGCTAATTACTTAGAGTATAAAAGACCCACTATTACAAGAATGCTAAAAAAACTTGAAAATAAAGGGTTGATTATTTATGGTGAAGATAAAATAATACACTTAACAGAGGAGTCAAAAACATTTTGCAAAAAAATGTATACAAGGCATAAATATTTAACGGACGTATTTATAAGACTTGGAATAGATGCAAAAAATGCTGAAGACGAAGCTTGTCTTATAGAGCATGTTATTTCTGATGAAACTTTTGAAAAATTAAAAAAACATTTCGATTATAATTTATAGTAAATAGCATAGATGACTCGCATAATGAGATGTCTATGCTATTTTTATTTTTAAAATTATATTTTTAAAAACATCTCAAAGCTATTGATAAAAGCTATCAAATGGTATATAATAATCTTGAGTTAGCCTATACTAACAGAAAATAAATAAAAAGGTGAATTTATGTCAAAAAACTTTGAAATATTAAATAAAGAAATTAATGAAAATAATATAATAGCAAATCTTTTTATATTCCCGTTTGCAGGTGGTGGAGTGTCTGCCTTTAGAAAATGGAAAGATGAGTTTGAAGATATAAAATTACTTGTTGCCCAGTATCCAGGAAGAGAAAACAGGTTTTCTGAAAAAGCTATAAGTGACATTAACATCTTAGTGGATAATTTATTTGAAGATATGAAAGAAAATTTTGATTTTAGAAAACCTTATTATTTATTTGGACACAGTATGGGAACAAAAATAGTTTATGAACTTGCATTAAGAATTAAAAATTCGGATTACATAAATCCAAGAGGAATAATAATATCAGGAGGACGAGCACCATTATATAAAGAACCTCATCCAATTTATCATCTTGATGATGACGGATTTATAGAAGGCTTAAGAAGATATGAAGGAACACCAAAAGAAATTTTAGACAATAAGGATTTAATTTCTATTTTCTTGCCAACACTTAGGGCAGATTTTGTAATAGATGAAGACTATCAAGACACAAAATTTGAGAAATTAGAATCACCTATACTAGGTCTTATGGGAGATAAAGATCAAGAAATGACTTTAGATGAACTTATAAAATGGCAAGATTATACCACAAAAGAATTCACTTATAGATATATCGATGGCAAGCATATGTTTGTCAATACATCTCCTGAAAGTGTCATTGAAGAGATAAAAGAGTTTATAAAAGTAAATGAAAATTGAAGAATATGAGATAAGAAAAATTAAAGATTTTCTTACTTTAGAAGATTTAAAAGATAAATTAGCTAGTAATAATTTAATACTAATTAAGGCTTATACAGATAAATTATTAGAAGAAAAATTACTTCCTTACTTAACTAAAGAGGAGATAATAAAATCAAAGGATTATAAATCAGAAATAGCAAAAATTAATTATCTAGTATCAAGGGCAATACTTAATTTAGTCCTAAAAGGTTTACTAGAAAAAGAAATTGATGATTTAACAGTCAAAAGAGATAAAAATAATAAACCCTACGTAGAAAGCACTCTAGGATTAAAGTTTAACATCTCACATACTGAAGGCTTAGTTTTGTTAGCTTTTTTTAAAAGAGAAGTAGGGGTAGATATTGAAAAAATAAATTATAAATTTGAGTTTAAGGATATATTAGAAAACTGTTTTACTAAAGATGAAATCACAAATATAGATAACAATATAATAAGTTTCTATAGATATTGGACTGCAAAAGAAGCCTATCTTAAATGTGATGGTATTGGTCTTGTAAGGAATTTAAAAGAGATTGTAATAATTTCTTTTGGAAATGAATTTATAGAAATTAATGATAGTAAAAGGAATACAATAAGTAGATTAAAGTCATTAAACTATGATGACAAATATTTCGGGGCAATATGCTTGGAGGAAAATTAATGAACATTGAATTAAAAGAAAAATTAGAAAAAATTTATGATGAACAAGTATGGCCGCATATGACCTTAGGAGAATTTATTGAAGATTGTGCTAAAAAATATGGGGATAAAATTGCCTTAGTAGATGGAGATGTTGAACTTTCATATCAAGAATTAAATAGAAAAGCTTGCCAATATGCCAATGGTTTATTGAAAGCTGGATTTAAAAAGGGAGATAGAATCGTTCTTCAACTTCCTAATTGCCATGAATTTGTTATTATCCTTTTTGCCATGTTTAAGATTGGTTTGATTCCTGTATTATCCCTTCCAGCTCACAGGAAAAATGAAATAAAGGGAATATTAGAGAAATCAGGGGCAAAAGCATATATAGCTAAGGATAAATATCTTGGCTTTTCATATGTTGATATGATAAGAGAAGTAAGAGAAGAATTAAATATAGATTTTGAAGTTTATATTCTTGGAGATAATCAAGGATATAAAAATTTTTACAATCTTAACGATAAAGATTATTTATATCAACATATGGATGTTGACTATAAAGAAATAGGATTATTACTTTTATCGGGTGGTACAACTGGGATACCAAAATTGATACCAAGGAGACACTGCGATTACATCTATGTAGCAAAAGAAACGGCAAAGAGATGTAAAATGGATCAAGACAGTATCTATCTAGCTTCTCTTCCTATTGCTCACAACTTTCCTTTATGTTGCCCAGGGATATTAGGGACATTTTTTATAGGAGGCAAAGTTGTTTTATGCCCAGTAACAAGTCCAGATGAAATCTTGCCTTTAATTGAAGAAGAAAAGGTTACTATAACGGGCTTAGTTCCTGCTATGGCAAATATATGTATAGATTTTATAAAGGAAGATGATTACGATATATCTTCATTAAAGGTCCTTCAAGTTGGAGGATCAGTTTTAGAAGAAAAACTTGCTGAAAAAATAGAAAAAGAATTTGGTTGCAAACTACAACAAATTTTTGGAATAGCTGAAGGTCTGATTATGACAACTTCTTTAGATGATGATAGTAAAACTATATTTACAACTCAAGGTAAGCCTATAAGTGAGTTTGATGAATTGGTAATAGTTGATGAAGATGGAGAAGAGGTCAAAGATGAAGAGTACGGAGAACTCATAGTTAGAGGATCTTACACAATTTATGGCTATTATAAGCTCCCAGAAGTAAATAAAAGATGTATAGACAAAGATTTATATTTCAAAACTGGAGATAAGGCAAGGAAACTAAAAGATGGGAATTATCAGGTAGTTGGAAGAATTTCAGAAACAATAAATAGGGCTGGAGAAAAAATCACCCCTTCTGAAATTGAAGATATTTTACTATCTAATGAGAATATAGGGGATGTTCAAGTTGTAGGAGTACCTGATGAACTTTTGGGAGAAAAAATAGGAGTATTCATATTAAAAGATGAGAAGGACGAACTCTCATTAGAAGATATCAGGACATTTCTAGCGAATAAGAATGTAGCGGAATTTAAATTACCAGATTCTATAAAATATATAGATTCATGGCCGCTAACTGCTTTGGGGAAAATTGATAGAAATAAATTAAAAAGAATAGAGTGAAAGGAGCAGAACATGGAATTTGATGCGAGAAAAGAAATTAAACTAATAATTGAAAAATGGTTAAAAGATACCTTGAAGAAATCAGACATAAAAGAAAATGACAATTTAATAGAAAAAGGCTTGAGTTCCATGCAAGTAATGCAACTTTCAGGAATTCTTAAAAAAGAAGGACTTAGAATATCCTTTGCAAAGCTCATTGAGAAGCCTACACTTAATTCATGGTTTGACCTAGTAGCTAATTCAAAAATTATTAAGAAACATTCAAAAGATAATAAGAAATCAAATGATGGCAAAGATTCATTCAATCTTACAGATGTTCAATATTCTTATTTTATAGGCAGAAGTGATGATCAAACTCTAGGTGGAGTGGGTTGTCATGCCTATATTGAAATAGATGGAAAAGATATAGATTATAAAAGATTGAATGATGCATGGAATATACTTCAATATAGACATCCAATGCTCAGAGCAAGATTCACAGAAGATGGAAAGCAAGAAATATTAGATAAACCTTTTAGTGAAGAAATTGAAGTTTTTGATTTATCTAATTTAGATGATGAAGAAACCAAAATTAGATTAGATGAAATACGAGAAAATTTATCGCATAGAAAATTTAGAGTAGAAATAGGAGAAGTCGCAGGATTAAAACTTACAAATCTATCACATAATAGAAATAAAATTTTCTTTGATTTAGATTTACTTGTTGCCGATGTCATGAGTATGAGTATTCTTTTGAAAGAATTAGGAGAATTGTATTTAGGAAAAGAATTAGACAATCTAAACAATTATACCTTTAAAGACTATATAAATAATCTTGAAGTAGACTCTGAAATTTATAAAAAAGACCAAGAGTTTTGGAAAGAAAAAATAGGCTCATTTGAAATAGAAAGACCTAATTTACCATTAAAGAAAGCTCCTGAACAAATTAAAGAAACGAGATTTACTAGAAGAAAACGAGTTATTGAAAAAGATAAATGGAGCAAAATAAAAGAGCTTGCAGCGAGCTATAAATCTACACCATCAATGGTTTTATTAACTGCATATGCTTTAATTCTAGAAAGATGGACTAACCAAGATAAGTTTTTTATAAACTTACCATTATTTAATAGAGATCTTTCAAACGAAAACTTAAAAGCTATGGTAGCAGACTTTACAAATATCTTATTAGTAGAGCATGAAAGAAAAAATGATATTTCTTTCCTAGAAACTTTGAATAGAATAAGCAAAACCTTTATAGACAATGCTAGTCATTCATCTTATAGTGGAGTACAAGTTCAAAGAGATATATCAAAATCACAGGGTACAAGCCTTAATGTAGCACCTGTAGTTTTTGCGTGCAACATAGATTATCCACTAGAAACTGAAACTTCAAGTAAAGCTTTGGGCAGAATTACATATATGGTATCACAAACCCCAGGAGTATGGTTAGATTTCCAATCTTATATAAAAGATGGAGATTTAGTATTATGCTGGGACAGTGTAGATGAACTTTTCCCTGAAAAAATGTTAGATGACATGTTAAATTCTTTAGAAGAACAACTTTTAAGGCTAACAGAAAAAGAAAATTGGAAAGAGAAATTTGATGTGCTACCAAAAAATCAAAAACAAGCAAGAGAAAAAGAGCTTCAATCAATTCTTCCATTAAACTTTCCTGATGAAAGATTATATGACGGATTTATAAAAAATGTAAAAGAAAATCCAGAAAAAATTGCAATTATAGATTCAGAAACTAAAGAAGAAATATCCTATATGGACTTATATGAAAAATCCTTAAATATAGCAGGATATTTAAAGGAAAATGGAATAAAAAAGGGAGAATATGTGGGCGTTACTCTCCCGAGATCAAGCAAGCAAATTTATGCTATATTTGGAATACTCTTTGCTGGAGCAGCATATATTGCTATCGGAATAAATCAACCTAGTGAAAGGCGAAGTAAAATATACGAACAAATAGGTATAAAGTTTGTAATCAGTGATAATAAAACAATAGAAAATTGCAAACTAGATACAGGAGAAGTTTCTTTAATTGACTTAGACAAAGCTATAGACAAATCCTTAGGTCTTGATAATCCTATAGAAGTAAGTCCTTTTGACTCAGCCTATATAATAATGACATCAGGTACTACAGGAGTGCCAAAGGGTGTTGAGATCATGCACACAAGTGCCATTAATACTATTAATGATTTAAATAAAAAATATTCTATTAATTCAAATGATACGTTACTTATGGTGTCAGCAATAGACTTTGACTTATCAGTATATGATATTTTTGGAATACTTGGCACAGGTGGAACTTTAATAACAACTAATGAAGATAATTATCGTAATCCTGATGAATGGATTAGAATTATTGAAAAATATAAGGTAAGTATATGGGACTCTGTACCTATACTTTTTGACATGCTCGTAACTATGGCAGAGGGTGAAAAGAAAAGCTTGCCACTTAGAATTGTTATGTTATCAGGAGATTGGATAGCAAAAGATCTACCAGGAAGATTTTACAAGTTAAGCGAAAAAGAAAATTCCATTGTTGTAGCTATGGGCGGGGCAACAGAAGCATCTATATGGTCAAATTATTTAAATGTACCAAGGGAAATACCAAAAGACTGGATATCAATTCCATATGGAAGACCACTTAAAAACCAAGTATATAGAGTAGTAGATGAATTAGGTAGAATATGCCCTAATTATGTTAAGGGAGAACTTCTAATTGGTGGAGTTGGTGTTGCTAAATGCTACCATGGAGATGAAGACCTAACTAATAGAAAGTATTTTGAAGAAGATGGACTTAGATGGTATAGAACTGGAGATAATGGAAGATTTTGGAATGATGGTACTATTGAATTTCTCGGAAGAAAAGACACTCAAGTAAAAATTAAAGGTCATAGAATTGAACTTGGGGAGATCGAGAATGCATTAAATTTATTTGATTGTGTTAATAAATCAGTTGCTTTAGTTATTAAAGATGGGAATATAAACAAATTGATAGGTTTTGTTGAGGGCATTGCCGATGAAGAGTTTAATCAGAAATCAGTATCAATACCAGATGGGAATGAAGAAATATCACAAAAATATGCTTATGAATCTTTTATAAATGAATTGGACTCAAGTGTAGATCGAATTATTTTAAATATTATTAAGGAGTGTAAGATATTTGCAGACGGCAATTGTGTAACTTATGAGGAAATCATATCAAAAATAAATCCTGCTGATTCTTTAAAAAATGTAATAAAGTTATGGATTTCTAATTTATGTAAGAAAGAGATTATATTAAAAAGTAGTAAAGATACTTATTGTTTAAATAAATCAAACTATGATAATTTTGAAAAAATCAAGAATATAGGAATTGAAAATAACAACTCTAAATTAAATGAGATACTTCTTTTAATAAATAGCAATCTATTAGGGATAATACAAGGAAAAATAAATCCGATAGAGTTTTTCTACCATGATTATCCTATGTTATCTCCTGTTAATTTGAGCAAAATGCTACCTTGGTATAATAAAGTAATAGAATATATATTAGATTACATGCAAAAGGATATGGATTGCAATCAAAAAAATATTATTTTTGATTATGACTCAAGAGATGATTTGATATCAGAAAGAATAAGTTCGATTTCAAACAATAATATGCACGTTTATTTAGATAAATCCCTTAATAAGTTAAAACAAATATCTGGAGATTTTAGTGCCAAAAGTTTACATGAAAATGACATTGAAAGTTTTCACAGAACAGTGCAGTATGTTTTAGCATTTAATTCAATTCATAGAGATATAAATGTGAAAGAATCATTAAATGAATTAAAAAATCTTTTAGCATATGATGGGAAGATTATAATGGTTGAACCAAAAAAAAGATTAGGAATTCAAGATATAACCACAAGTATTCTTAATAATTTTGCTGGATATGATGATTCTATTATTAGTATTCATGAGTGGAATGATCTTTTTAGTGATTCAGGTCTTAAATGCATTAAACAAGGCTTTATTGGAGAAAGCATGATTTATATATTGGAGCTAAAAAAGTCGAGAGTTGACCCTGAATTTATTAAAGACGAATTAAAAAGAAAAGTACCTATTTATATGGTGCCTGATGATATAGTATTTATTGAAAACATGCCTCAAAATAAAAATGGGAAAATAGATAGAAAACAATTGGAAGAAAAGTATATATATAGAGAAATATCCAGACCGAATTTTAGTGGAAATTTACGACAAAAGGAATTAGAAGAAATCAGAAACTTATGGAATGAGGTCTTTGAAAAACGCATAACAACTGGAACAAATTTCTTTTCTAGTGGTGGTGATTCTTTAATTGCTACAAGATTAGCAACTAAAATAGAAAACAAATACGGCATCAAATTCAGCATAAAAGATGTAATGGAAAATATTACTATAGAAAGTCAGGCAAAAATAGTTAAAGATAGGCTCAAAGGACATAATTTTGTGGATAAAATTAGTGTAATAGAAGATACTCTTAATGGTGAAGAATTTGACTTAACAGAAGTTCAACAAGCCTATTATATTGGAAGAAATGAAGATATGATTTTAGGAGGTGTTTCCACTCATTGCTATTTTGAAATTGAATCTATGAATATAGATATAGATAAACTAGAACAGGCGTGGAATCATTTAATAGATATTCATCCCATGTTAAGAGCTGTTATAACTGACAATGGTAAGCAGAAAATATTATCAGATGTACCATATTATAAAATAATGACTAGTGTGGATTCGGAGGTTGCAATTCGCAACAGTATGTCGCAGCAAGTCCTTAATATAAATCAATGGCCTGTCTTTGATATAAGAATTAGTCAACATGAAAGCAAGGCGGATATGATTCATATAAGCTTTGACAATATAATTTTGGATGGATGGAGCATGTTCTATGTATTAGAACAGTGGTCTAATATATATAAATATGGAAAAGAAGATTATAAAGCTAGTAATTCAACCTTTAGAAAATATGTTGACTACTCAAATAAATTAAAAAACACACAAAAATATTCTGAGGATAAAGAATATTGGTTAAAACGCGTGGATGGATTTTTAAAAGCACCTATTATAAATAATTATCAAAATAATCCAATTACAAAAGGAACAAAATTTATTAGAAGAGAAGCATATATTGAACCTATTAAGTGGGAAGCAATAAAGGATATTGCAAGTAAAAACAACCTTACAATAACATCGTTATTAATAGGTGTATATGCTGAAGCAATAAGAGAAGTTAGCGAGAATGAAAATTTTACAATAAATGTTACGAGATTCAATAGACCACAAATAGATAAAGAGATAAATGAAATTTTGGGGGATTTTACAACTTTACTTTTACTTGAAATCGATAATGCTAAGTATAAAAAATTATTGGATAGATTTAAAGAGATACAAAAAAGATTAATAAATGATCTAAATCATGAATTATTTTCGGGAATAGAAATGCAAAAGGAGCTAAGAAAAGTTGAAACTGATAAATTAGTATTAATGCCTATAGTATTTACTAGTGGAATAGGGATAAATTCATGGGATGATGATAAAAGTTTAGGAAAAATAGTGTATGGGTTAAGCCAAACTCCACAAGTTTTTTTAGATAATCAAGCGTTGGTTTATAATGATGGATTAAAAATCTATTGGGATAGCATTGATGAAGTTTTAGGTAAGAAAAATCTTGATGTAATGTTTGAAAAGTATGTAAATATTTTAAATGAAATTGCTGATAATTCTTTTGACGAAGAAAGCACAGTGATGAGAACAAGAAAATATAATGATAAGTATTTTTCTGTTAACAACACATCTAAACAAGCTGAAGAGATAGAGAAAATAGGTAATGGTGATTTTGATATAGAGAAAGAAATGAAAGGTATTTGGGAAGAGATACTAAATACTTCTGTGGAGAATAGTCACTGTAAGTTTTTTGAAGCAGGAGGAGATTCATTAAAAGCCATTCAACTTCGTAATAAAATTCAAGAAGTATTTTTAGTGGATATAGACTTGCTTGATATATTTAAGAATCCTTCCATCAAAGAATTGAGTGCAATAGTTACTAAGGGAAAAGGAAGTATTGTTGAGGGAAGCTTATGATAAAAAAGGTTATTGTATGTGGTTCTAGGTTTGGGCAATTTTATATTGAAGCACTAAAAGATATGGAAAACATTGAAGTCATTGGACTTTTAGCTAATGGTAGTAATCGTTCTGTTAAGTGTGCAGATCATTACAATTTAAAGATTTTTACTAGTGTTGAGAGTTTGCCAAAGGATATAGATGTTGCCTGTGTTGCCATAGGTTCTTCTGTATTTGGAGGTAATGGTGTAAAAATTGCCAAGGAGCTATTAAAAAAAAGAATAAATGTGTTGTTTGAGCAGCCAATTCATGTAAGGGAAATATCAGAACTCTATAATACTGCTATTTCGCATAATGTTAAAATTAAGATTGGAAATTTATATAACAATTTACCAGCTGTTAGAAATTTTTTACTAAATGTCGATAGAGCTAATATGATAAGCCATGCATCCTATTTAATGGTGGATTTAAATACACAACTATCATATCCCGTATCAGGAATCATAAAACAAATTTTAAAGGATACTACTGTAGTAAATGAGAATTACAAATATATTGAGCAAAAGTCATGTTGCAATATATTGTCGATGAATGTAAACAATGTGGAAGTTTTAGTAAAAGCCTTTAACGAAATTGGAAAGAATAATTTAGATTCAGATATGCGTATGCTTTTTTCTATGGTAGTTGGATATCCTTCGGGAAGATTAGTTTTATCAAGCCCTTTAGGACCAGTTTTTTGGGAACAATCCCCCAATGTACCCGAGATAGATCTTATTCCAAGTTTTTTAGAGGGTGATTATAGAGTGGGATGCAACAAACCTTGGATATCAGTCCTATATCAGGCTGATGAATACAATAAGAGCTATATATATAGAAATATCTGGGTTAAAGCTGTAAAAGATGATTTAAAGAAGTTTATTTTTAATGAGATAAATGAAGAACAATTAAGTGGTATAGAAATTCAACATGATTTAGAAATTGCTGTGTTATGGCAAAAACTAATGGGGAGCTTAGGATATCCTAAAACAAAATTGAATGATACCACTAAATATATTGATCCTTATATTTTTAAGCGTACTGAAATTAATTGCTATAGCGTAAAAGAATCTATTAATGAGTTAAATAAGATTAGTAGAGACACTATGTTTTATTATTTAACTAAACACATATCAGAAAATAGTATTCCTATTTCGATATTATTTAATAAAATAGGGATTAGTGAAAAGTATAAGATAATAATGGAAAGATGGATACTTCATCTGGAGTCTTTTAATTATTTAGAAAAAAAAGATGATAGCATTATTATTAAATCGAAAAGAATAGATTGGAATGTTCTAATTGGAAAATGGGATTTACTAGAAAGCAAATGGAACACAAAAGCAATGCCGATGAATGTGTTTCAATATTTTAGGGAAAATGCTAGACTATTAAATGATTTATTAAATAGTAAAGTTAATGCCAATGAAATTTTATTTTCAAAGGGTGGCGATGAAATTGCTAAAGGATTATATTCTAAAACAGCAATAGCGATATACTTGAATGAATTAATAGTTAGTAATATAAAAGAATTGTTAAACGAAAAAAATATAACAATTTTAGAACTGGGAGGAGGAACAGCATCTACTACAGAAAAAATAGTATCTAATATAGAATACGACAAATATATTTTCACGGATATATCTCCTTATTTTATAGAAAAAGCAAAAGATGCATTTAGAGAGTATAAAGGTATAGAATATGGGATTATAAATATAGATGATGATGAATCTTACAAACAAGTCGGCAGCAAAGTTGACTTAATAATAGCTGTAGGGGTATTAAATAACGCTAGAAACATTGAAAATTCATTAATGTATATTAAAAAAATACTAAAAGATGATGGTATTTTAATGATTGTAGAGGCTGTAGATGAATCGCCAGAAATTTTAATATCCCAAGTATTTATGATGACAGAAGCAGATGATATTCGTAATGAAGAAAACATTACCTTTTTGAAAATGAATCAATGGATAGAGATGTTTAAAAAACTAGGATTTGAACTCTTGACATTTGAACCAAAGAATGGAGATTGGTTAGAAGATTTTAATCAAAAGTTATTCATATTAAAAAATAATGGAGGTGAAGATCATGGGAATAGAAAGTAAGTTAATAGAACTATACAGAAATGGGCTTGAGGTATTTGCTAATAAAGAAGAATTAAATTACAGGTCTACCAGTGGAATACCTAAAAAAGAGGATATAGATTTTTTAAAAAAATATAAAAACGAAATTGTTACTATATTAAATAAAGACAGCATTAATTCTTCTTGTGTGTTAGGGGATAATGAAATTCCTCTAACAGAAATTCAAAGTGCATATTTATTAGGTAGAGAGAATCACTTTGAATTAGGTGGGGTTTCAAGTCATGTTTATATGGAAGTAAGGTTGCCATTATTAGAAAAGAGCAGAACAGAGGATGTTTGGAATAATATAATAAAAGAACATGAAGCCTTACGTTCAATATTTACATCAAATAATACACAAAAAATACTAAAAAGAGACTTGTATTACACAGTTGAATTTAATGAAGGTATAGGTATAAATGGAAAAGTAAACTCAACAAGAGAGAGATTGAAGGGGAAAAGATATAAAACTAATATATGGCCGTTATTTGATATAGTTGTAAGTCAAGTGGATAATTACAGCTTACTTCACCTTTCTTTTGATTTTTTGATTTTAGATTGGACTAGTATTTGGATTTTATTGAAAGAATTTGAAAATAATTATTTCAATAATGTAACTATTTCAAATAGTATTTACAATCTCAAAGAGATTAGAATGAGCCAACTTTCTCTAAAGAAAAGCTCAAAATACTTATCAGATAAAGAGTTTTGGGAGAGTAGAATCCCTACGCTCCCAAGTTCACCTATATTACCAATCCAAAACACTACAATTCAAGATAAATTTGAGAGAATGCAGATTAAAGCTGATACTATTAAATGGACTAAAATAAAATCGAATTTAGCGAAATTAGGTTTTACGCAAACATCTTTTTTGATAACAATAATGGCCATTATAATTAACAACTGGAGTTCTAATTCTAAATTTTCTCTTAATTTAACAACCATGAATAGACCAAAAAAATATGATGGGATAGATATTGTAAATGATTTTACAGCAACGAGTCTTTTGGAAGTTGAAGTAAACAATAAGCAACTTTTTTGTGATTTATTAGAAAAGATACAAGAACAGATTATTGATGATTTAAAGCATGAAACATTTACAGGAGTAGAAACTATTCGTGCAATTAGGAAGAATACAGCTAAGAGAAATAGTATATTTCCATTTGTTTTTACGAGTGCATTAGGTGTAAGTTCATCTGATTATAAATACATTCACTTACAAGAGGAAGGGTTAAGTGAAACTCCTCAAGTTTTTATGGATTGTCAAGTTATGGAAATAAATCAAGAATTAATAGTTAACTTTGATTTGAGATCAGGTGTTTTTTCAAAAAAATTATCAAAATCAATAGTAGAAGGTTATTTAAAATTATTAAATTGTTTTTCTGACTCAGTATTTTTTAATGTACCTATATCATATATTTATGAAAAAAATGGATTAGAAAGTAATAAAGCTTTATTTAATGATGATCTATCGAAACAGAAAAATTATCATGGCGACATTGACGATTTTAATAATGTAAAATCAAAAACTCTTAGCTTTTCTGACAAACAAAAAAGTGAAGATGCTTTTAATGTTATGGAAGTTAAAAATATATTAAAAGAAAGAGATGCTTTTTCTAACCAAGTGATGTTAAGAACCTTGATGAAGATTAAAGGGTATATAGATTTTAGTAACCAAAATTCAGATTGCAAATCAGAAGTTATTAATAATTATCATTGGATTATTAATAAATGGGAAGATCATCTGGAAAAATGTGGTTATCTAGAAAAAAAAGGGAATAACTATATTGTCCTTAACGATGGAATGAAATTGCTTAAGCAAAAAATAGATATGGTTCTTTTGAAATCCAGATGGACTCAAAGAATTGGAAATCCGGATGTTTTAGACTATATAGTTAAAATTTCAGAGAATATTATTGATATTCTTAACGGAAAAATAGAACCAATATCCATTCTCTTTCCTCAAGGGGATTTTAGAGTTGTGGAATCCATATATGGTTATAATATTTTTTGCAAATATTATAACGAGATTATAAAGACAGCAATAGATGAAATATTGAATACAAAATCTTATGTAGATAAATGCGTTAAAATTCTTGAATTAGGAGCAGGGACAGGAAACACTACGAAAACTATATTACAAATGTTTAATGAAAAAAGACTACACTACAGATATGATTTCACAGATAGAGCTCTGTCTTTCTTGTCAAATGCAAAGGGTAAGTTTGATGATTATGATAATGTAGAATACAAACAAATAGATATAGACAAAAGCTTTGATGATCAAAATTTAAAAGAAAATGAATATGATATTGTTCTTGCTGTTGGTGTATTAGAAAATGCAGAAAATTTAAGTTTTACAATTTCTAACATAGAAAAAGTTCTAAAAAATGATGGTTGGCTTATAATATTGGAACCAGTCATTGATGAACCTTGGATACTTATGACACAATTGTTTTTTATGAATAAAAGGAGTGAGTCAGAGTCTAAGAATCCAATTTATTTAAACAGGAAAAATTGGATTAATGTGATTAGCAATCATAACGGCAAAGAAATATCAAGCAAAATTTTTTCGTTAGGTGAAAAAAATAAATTTAATTACAATAACATTGAAATTTTTTTCGCGAAAAAAAATATTTTAGGAATGGATAAATTAACTGAAAGTAAAGGGAAAGAGGAGAACAACATCCATTGTGAAGGAGAAAATAATTCTTTGCTTAGAAGTATTTGTGGCTTGGCTAGGAACACATTAAAAAATGATGAGGTTAATATATATAGTGATTTATACGAATGTGGAGCTGACTCGCTTCTTTTGGCACAAATGGCAAATGAGATAAAAGAGCTTTTATATAATGAAGGTAATAATAAAATAGATTATGATATGATTTTCAGGCAGTTGTTGAGTAAACCTAGAATATCAGACCTATTAGAAATAATTATTGATAAACCAGAAATTAAAGAGCAAAGCAAAGATTCAAAAAAAACAGGGAATATTGGGCAAATAACAATTCTTAATGAGGGGCATGAGTTACTAAGAGTAATTTTTCATGCTGGCTTCGGAACAATGAATAGTATGAAATATGTTATTGATAATTTGTTAAAAGACAATAGCTCGAGTATTGCATGCATTACTGTTAAGGATAGTAATTTATATAGCAGTGTAAGTAATGAGGATCTTGTTCCAGCGATAAGTAGAGAGTATTCAGAATTAATCTTTGCTACAGGATACAAAAAAGTACAGTTGATAGGTTATTGTTCGGGAGGTTGTTTAGCTTTAGAAACAGCACATCACTTGATGAAAAAACATATTGCAATAGATGATTTAGTGTTATTAGACAGTTACCCATCTCCTAAAAAGAGAATAGATGAAAAAATTATAGAGCTTATGTTCTTGCCAAATTATAACATAACCCCACACATGGTAATTAAAGACATTGATGATAATGAACTAAACAGTGTGGTGTCAGAAATATATAAAACAATAAAGACTAATAAGGAAATTTCTTTATTAGAATATTTGGGAGAAAAACCAAAACATATAAAATTATTTAATTCATTAAGAGAATTATTTTCTTTAGATTTGGAAGAAAGGATGAAGCTATATGCTAAAACTATTTGGGATGTGACTAATGAAGAAATAGGTTATGAGTTTTTGAAAACGACTTATCAAACTTATATATCAACATTTAACAGCTCAAATTATGAGCCATTTCCTTACATTGGGAGAGTAAGATATTTATCAGCGAAAGAAAACTTTGATTTAGTACAAATGGAGAAACAAAATGTTATAAACTATTGGAAAAAGTTTTGCTTAGGACAATTTAGTATACATGAGATTCCAGGGGATCATGTTTCTTGTGTTGAAAATAAGGATAATGCAAAATATGTGTCTAATCTTATTATTAATAATCAGATTTAGTATTATAATACAATAATTATTAGAAATTATTACACAAATAACTTCTCTTAATATGTTTATTTTCTGTTTTAATTACACATAGGTCTAGATTCAAGTAGTTTAATTGGTGAAGTTGATAGATATCTTAAGATAAGGAGGTGGGAGATTTAAATTGAGAAAAAAGAGTTGAACTCAACAAAAGTAAATAATTTTTTAAATAACTGTGTATTGAAATAAATTTATTTCAGTCAGAAATTGATGTTATAGTTCTATATATAAAAAAATCAAAAAATCTTGGCTGTTTTAGAGAATAATTGAGTTATCGTCATAAATATTAATGAACCTGATTATGTGGATTTAGGATTAAGAACAAGAAATATTACAATGTGTAAAGAAAACAAAAATAAAATTGCAGTTGGGAAAAATTTTATAAGCATAGAAAACTATTTTTTTCTCATTATAAAGATAAATAAATTCTAAATATAAAAAATTGTGTAATTCCAAAAAATCATACAATTGCAATAATTGGCAATAATGACTCAGGGAAAACCACTTTTTCAAGGTGTCTATGCGGTTTAGAAAGAAAGTTTAATGGAAAAACTGTGATTGATGGGAAAACACATACAAATAAAGAAATGCTTAAAAAATCATTTTTGGTAATGCAAGATGTTAATCATCAATTATTTACGGAGAGCGTAAATGAGGAGATACGAATCTCAACTGATAAAATTGATGATAATAAGATAAATGAAATATTGGATAAATTTAATTTAAAGAGTAAATTTGATTCCCATCCTATGACTTTATCAGGAGGAGAAAAACAAAGACTTGCTATAATTACCGCATTAGTCTCTAAAAGGGAAATTTTAATTTTTGATGAGCCTACTTCTGGACTTGATAGGGACAATATGCTTGAGTTTTCAGATTTTGTAAAGGAACTTTCAGATGATATAACTAAAATTATTGTAACTCATGATTATGAGTTGATTTTAGAAATTTGTGATTATGTTATACATCTGGAAGATGGAAAAATTAAAGACTCCTATTTTTTAAACGATAAGGGAAATGAGAAATTAAAGGATTATTTTTGTGATAATCAAATATAAAAGGCTAAAAAAGTATAATTTAATATTATTTATAATCTATTAAAAATAAAGTAGGTTTAGTGACATGGTGCAACAATATAAAAGTATTGATAAATAGAATAGGATGGTGGATCTGTTGAATAATAAATGGATAAAAACAATTTTTGAATTTGCGTCGAATTGCAAAGATAAGTTAATTTTGTCAGTAATCATGGCAATTATTGGTGTATTTTGTAGTATCATACCTTACTGGGCAGTGTACAGGCTAATGATAACTTTTATGGAGCAAAAGGCAAGTGTAGAATATGTCGTATGTTATGGAGCTATTGCAATCATCTCCTATGTTGTAAGATATATTTGTCATGGAATATCAACATCATTATCACATATATCTGCTTATACAATTTTAAGAAATATTCGAGAAAAATTAGGTGAAAAACTACTTAATATTTCTATGGGAAATGCGTCAAAAAAGACAATTGGAGAGTATAAGTCGATTATTGTCGATAAGGTTGAAACAATTGAAATGCCTCTTGCCCATATCATACCAGAATGTATATCTGCCTTATTTTTATCAGTGTCTATAGCAATTTTCATGTTATTCATAAGCTGGGAAATGACACTGGCAATGCTTCTTACGGTTCCTTTTGCCCTAATCGCATATAAAAAACTTATGGGAAATTTCAATGAACTCTATGAGGCTCAGATGAAGTCAAATAAATACATGAATTCTACAATAGTAGAGTACATTGGTGGTATTGAAGTAATAAAAACCTTTAACCAAGATAGCCAATCATATCAGAAATATATGGATGCTGTAAACGGATATAAGGAGCATACCTTAAATTGGTTTAAATCAACATGGAATGTTATGAATTTTGCAAGTTCTGTGTTGCCATCAACATTTCTAGGGACATTACCAGTAGGAATGATTTTATATTTAAAGGGCTCATTAACTCCAGCTGATTTTTGTATATGCTTAATGCTGTCACTGGGGATAGTTAGTCCTCTTACACAGTTTACAAACTATGTAAATCTGTTAAAAAGTATAGAATATGCAATAAAGGACATAAATGAAATTTTACAAATACCTAATCTTATTTCAACGGATAGAGAAGTAGCTGTTGACACAATGAACATAAAATTCAAGGATGTATCTTTTTCTTATGATGATGAGAATACGGTCTTAGAAAATATAAACTTAGATATAGCTGAGAATTCTTTTACAGCCATAGTTGGACCATCTGGATCAGGTAAATCCACTATCGTTAAACTTATTTCAAGATACTGGGATATAGATGAAGGAGAAATAACAATAGGTGGAAAAAACATTAAAAATATACCTTTGAAACAGCTTAATGATTTTATTGGCTATGTTTCACAAGATAATTTCTTATTCAATGAAAGTATCATGGAAAACATACGAATGGGAAATTCTAATGCAAGTGATGAAGAGGTAATTGAGGTGTCAAAAATCTGTGCTTGTCATGATTTTATTATGGAACTTGAAGATGGATACAACTCAAATGTAGGAAGCCTTGGAAGTAAACTCTCAGGCGGACAAAGACAGAGACTTTCTATAGCCCGAATGATGTTGAAGAATTCACCTATAATCTTACTTGATGAAGCTACAGCCTTTATAGATCCAGACAATGAAGAAAAAATACAAGAAGCAATTAAGCTTTTAACAAAAAACAAAACCTTGATAGTAGTAGCACATCGATTGTCTACTGTAAAAGATGCAAATAAAATAGTTGTCTTAAACAACAAGAAGATATTAGATGTAGGAAGTCATGACGAACTACTTGAAAGATCTAGCCTATATAAAGAGATGTGGTTATCCCATATAGGAGCAAAAACAAAGTCTACGGTATCTAATATAGGAGGAGAAAGATATGTTTAAAACTACAAGTAGAATTTTAAAATGGGCTAAAAAATATAATAAAAGAATGAAAAAAGGCTTCATCTATTCCTTTTTAAACTCTGTTTTTATTTCTATGCCTATCATGTTATCTGTATATGTATTTAACCTTATTCTTGAAAACTATTTTGGCGAAGGAAATTATGGAAACAAAGAAATAATTACAGTTACAATACTAATGATTATATTTGTACTGGGAAGATATGCTAGTTCTTATCTTAAAGCTGTAAATCAAGAAAGCATAGGCTATGAAGTAACCGCTGACCAAAGAATCCAAATCGGTGATGTACTAAAAAGGGTAGCACTTGGATTTTTTCAAGAAAACAACCCTGGAGAACTTACTAGTGCTGTAACTACTGATTTATCTTTCTTTGAAAACTATGCTATGAAGATGATAGATATTGTCATTAATGGCTATATAATGGCAGCTGTCATGATACTTAGTATTTCCTTTTTATCTTGGAAATTGGGAATAATTGCTGTTTTGGGGGTATTGACTTCATATCTATTCCTAGCAATGCTTGGTAGATTTTCAGAAAAAAACTCTATTCCTTACCATAAGGCTCAAAATGATTTGGTGGAAGCCACAATGGAGCTTGTGATGGGACTTCCAATAGTTAGGGCCTTTAATAAAGATGATGCCAGTCTTAAAAACTTCAATGAGGCTATTTTAAATAGCAAACAGACAAATATTAAAATTGAAAGCCAGTACACACCCTTCAACTGCTTACATTTATTTTCGTTAAAATTAGCATCAATTTTAATTGTGATACTTGCTGGAATTATGACTATAAAGGCTCAAATAGAAATGCCTATTATGATTGCAGTGTTCATATTTTCCTTTATTATGTTTTCTTCGGTAGAGAATGTAAACTCGGCAACCCATGTTTTAGAGGTTCTGGATAAAACATTAGATAATTTGGACAAAATGAAGAGTGCAGATTTTTTAGATGAAAATGGAAAAGATTTGCCCTTAAAAAATCATAATATTATCTTTGATAGAGTAAGTTTTTCATACGATAAGACACCTATTATAAAAGATGTTTCCTTTAAAATTCCAGAAAAAACAATAACAGCTATAGTCGGACCATCAGGTTCAGGTAAAACAACAATATGTAATCTTATTTCGCGTTTTTATGATGTAAAGGAAGGTAGTATAAAGATTGGAGATGTAGATATAAGGGATTTAAGTTTGTCCAGTTTACTGTCTAATATAAGTACAGTATTTCAAAAAGTATATCTATTTAATGATACAATCGAAAATAATATAAAATTTGGAAAGCCTACTGCCAGCAAAGAAGAAGTAATTAATGCAGCAAAAAAAGCTCAGTGCCATGACTTTATTATGAAATTACCAAATGGCTATAAGACAATTGTTGGTGAAGGCGGTGGAGCCCTATCAGGAGGAGAAAAACAGAGAATATCTATAGCAAGAGCCATGCTAAAGAATGCCCCTATAATAATCCTAGATGAAGCAACATCTAGCATAGATCCAGAAAATGAATATTTAATACAAAGAGCCATATCTAATTTAAGTGAAGGTAAAACAGTAATTATCATTGCCCATAGAATTGTAACAATAGAGGAAGCAGACCAAATACTTGTATTGGATGATGGGGAAATTGTTCAAAGAGGAAAACACAGAGATTTAATAGAAGAAGGGGGACTATATAGAAGTTTTATGAGAATCAGGGGTAAAGTAGAAAATTGGAAAATATAATAAGGAGATAAAATAAATGCTAAAATTGAGTCACATATCATGTAGGGGTTGATAATTTACAAGAGGCTTCAAAAAAAATCACCGAAATGGGATTTAAAATCGAGTGGGGTTCTAAAAATATTAATAAATCAAATAACTTTTTTATTTGGTTAGATGATGGACATTTTTTAGAAATATTTACCATTAAGAAAAGATATTTATCGGGAGGATTAGGTTTATTGTTTTTATATGGTAGATACCCAGCAAAAAAATGGTGGTATTGGTATAAGGCGAAAAACTCATGGTGCGATTTTGCATTGGAAGATTTCGATTTGAAGAATACATCAATTGAACATGGAAAATGGAAAACACTTGTTAATATTGAAAAAACAAAGCAAGAAGTTAAGAACAAAGGGTTTAAAGTTTCTAAAAAGACAATGCATTGGAGTAGAAAGAACTATAAAGAACAACAAGCGTATTTTAGTTTTTTTGTATTTCAAAATATTAGATTACCTTTTATTGTTTCTAGATATGAGCCAAATCAAAAACTATTATGTGTGAATCATATAAATGGATCATATAGATTAGGGTACGTACGTATAGATGCATCATATAAGGACTATCAAGAAATGAATACGATTACGAAAAATGATAATGGAATTATAATTGAGAAAGGAGATAAAACATGTATAAAGGAGATAGGGATAATTGGATTGAATAAAGAATTAAGGTTTTGTGAAATGGTGTTTAAACCAGTGGTCAAATAAACAAATAATTATTAAAAATTAACTTACTAACAATATATTGATGATTATAGGTTTACTATTATAGAGTTTAATAAATGCTAAAATGGAAGTATTAGTAAAAATGATAAATAAATTAATAGAAGAACGAAAAAAATTAGAATGGGTTGATTTAACTCACAGTTTTGATGAAAATAGCCATAGATGGAAAGGGTTTAAACCCCTAAAAAAAATAATATTGGATTTTAATGAGTATCCAGTAAAAGCACATGAATATACTTTCCTTGGTCAATATGGCACTCATATTGATGTACCAGCTCATGTAGATCCTGATGGTATGACGCTAGATAAAATAGAATTAAAAAGAATTGTGAAGGAGTAATTTGGGATTACAAATGAAATTATGTTAAAACATGTAAACAATTGCATTTCAGATTATATTGGATTGCAAAAAGAACATGAAAAAAGATTAAAAACATATGCGAAAATTATATATCAAGAGAGGAGGTTCGATCATGATTTTATTTTTAAAACATTTAACGTTCATGAAAAGACATTAAAAAGTTTTAATGTAAATCTATCTCCGTATATTGGAGAGGTAGAAGTCATATTAAATGAAAAATATATGATTGACCATGATATTGCTTATGATCAAATAATTAAAAAGTGGAAGGAGATATGTTTTGGGATACTTAAAAGCAATGAGATTAAAGTGAATTTAGGCTATTGCGAAGAAGAAATAGATAGTATACTTTTAAAATCAATGATATAGGAGGAGAATAGAAATGGATAATAAGTTGAAGGGAAAAGATTTAATAACAATAGGAATCTATACAGCCATATATTTTGTAATCAATTTTGCCTTTATGGTGGCAGGAATGATACCAGTTATGTGGATATTAATGTCTGCATTAATTGCACTTTTTACAGGAATACCATATATGATGATATGTAATAAAGTTAAAAAGCCAGGGGCTATTTTAATAATGGGTACTATTACTGTTTTGATTTACTATGCGACTGGTCAATTTACAACAGTTATTCTTACAACTTTTGTAATAGGTTGTATACTTGCAGAAATTATAAGAAAAGTTACTAATTATAAGAGTTTTTTAGGAAACACTTTGTCATTTGCCTTTTTTTCTATTGGTATGATAGGTTCTCCACTACCTATTTGGTTATTTAAAGAATCATTTTTTGCACATATAGCAGAGGTGGGGATGTCACAGGACTATATAAATACCTTAGAAAAATTTACTTCACCTGTGGTACTGATAGGAGTCTTTGTTTTGACTCTAATATGTGCAGTACTAGGTTCTTTGTTTGCAAGGAGGATAATGAAAAAATATTTTAAAAAAGCGGGTATTATGTAAAATGAATAAAGATAAATTAAATTTAGACCCAAGAGCAGGGATTTTCCTGCTCTTTATTTTGAACTTTACAATATTTAACGTATCAAAAACTTCTGCATTGTTTCTTTTATTGCTTTGGAGTTGTATATATGCTGTATACAATGGATTTTACAAGATATCAATAAAATTTGTTATTGCATACTTGCTGTTTTATGGGATAGAGTTTTTTGTCTTACCAAAGTTACCAAGTTTAATTGCTGTGTCTTTTGCTATTTTGCTAATGTATGTTTTAAAAATGTTATCAGTAGCATTATTTGGTTATACTTTTGTTAAAACAACAAGTTTATATGAGTTGATTAGTGCCCTTAGAAAAATGCATTTTCCAGAAAGTATTATAACAGGCTTATCAATAACGCTTAGATATTTTCCAGCCTTGAAAGAGGACTATGCTAAAACACGTGATACTATGAAGTTAAAAAAGATGTCGACCATAGATAAATTAAATGGATTAATTATTACCACTATTATGAGAGCTACATTAAATATAGAGGAATTATCACAAGCTGCAACGGTAAGAGGTATAGACAATCCTGTAAAAAGAAATTCAATAATTGAATTACATTTTAAAAGAAGAGATTTGCTTGTATGTGTCATATCTTTTGCTTTCTATGCTTTGGTTTATTTTAGATATTAAGAGGAGGTAAAGATATGATTGAATTAAAAGATGTTTCTTATTCTTATTCAGAAGAGGAACAGATAGTAAAAAATCTAAATCTTAAGATACAAGATGGTGAATGTATTTTGTTATGTGGAAGAAGTGGATGTGGAAAAACAACAATAGGCAGAATTATAAACAATTTAATCCCACGTTTTTTTGAAAACGGACGTATGAAGGGGGAGGTTTATATTGATGATAAAAACACCAATCAATTTGAAATGTATGAATTATCCAGACTAATTGGAACAGTTTTTCAAAATCCCAAAGCACAATTTTTTCATACAAATTCAGATGCAGAAATCGTTTTTGGTTTGGAAAATAGAGGAATGGAATCTGAGGAAATTATAAAAAGTTATAAAAAAGCTGTAGATGAATTGAATATACAAAATTTGACAAACAAAAATATGTTCTTAATGTCAGGTGGAGAAAAGCAGATCATTGCCTTTGCATCTATTTATGCTATGAACCCTAAAGTTTATGTTTTGGACGAGCCTACTGCAAATATTGACAAGACAACAATTCTAAAAATCAGAGAAATCATAGAGAAGTTAAAAAAAGAAGGACATACTATAATTATTTGTGAGCATAGATTGTATTTTTTAAAGGATTTAGTAGATAGAGTATTATATGTAGATAAAGGAGTTATTAAACAATCTTTTTCTGGAAAAGATTTTTTTAAGTTAGATGACATAAAAAGAATATCAATGGGCCTTAGATGCTTAGAAGAACCAACTTTAAAAATTGAAACTAAGCAAAACATATCAAACAATTCTTTAAAGATTGAAAATGTATCTTGTAATTATGGTGAAAAAAAAATATTTGAGAACTTAAAGCTAGGAGTAAATGAAGGAGAAATACTAGGAATTATAGGAAAAAACGGTGTAGGAAAAACTACTCTAATTAGGTGTATTGCAGGCCTGCACAAACAATCAGAAGGTCAAATCTCACTAGATGGGAAGGTGCTAAATAGTAAAGAAAGACAGAAATTATCTGCAATGGTTATGCAAGATGTAAATTATCAATTGTTTACAAATAGTCTAGTTGAAGAATGTCATTTAGGAAATAATTGTAGTGATAGTCAGATTGAAGAAGTTTTAAAGGAATTAGGATTAATTGAACTTAAAGAACTGCATCCTATGGTACTTTCAGGAGGACAAAAACAAAGGTTAGTAATTGGAAATGCAGTGTTATCAGATAAACAAATATTTATTTTTGATGAACCAACATCAGGACTAGATTACGAAGGAATGAAAGTAGTATCTAAGGAACTTAAAAAATTAAGTAAAAAGGGTTACTATATTTTTATAGTATCTCATGACATAGAGTTTATAAACGCTACTTGTGATAGAGTTTATGAATTTTAAAATTTAACAGGGAGAATATATTAAGCACTGTAAAGTATTTATTATACATGGAATTGTGATGATAGGAAAATAGGTAAATAATTGCACTAGAAATTTAAAAGAATACTAGGTAAAAACATATAAAATTTGTAAATATGAATAATGTATTAAGGTATTGACAAATAAAAATGGGGACATAGACAGATATAGAGAGGTTAAAAAGAATGTATAAAGTAGGTATTTTAGGATGTAGTGGGAATATTGGTTCAATTGTTCTAGAAGAAACTTCTAAAACTGAAGATAATTATATTTATGCAGCAACTAGAAAAAAAAGAAATATTATTAAGAAAAACAATATACAGCACAAGATTTTTGATATTGAAAATAAAGATAAACTAAATGATTTTATTTCTAAATGTCAAGTTGTAATAAATTGCACTGGTATAAAAAATGCAAACATTATTAATGTTTGCATGGAAAACAATGTAAATTATGTGGATCCATCATTTTTTGATCTAAGTGAAACTGTAGAATTACCTAAAACAAAACAAAATAATTGTATAATTTATTCAGCGGGATGCAATCCTGGATTAACAGAGGTTTTCATTAAGTACATTGATACAGAATATAGTCCTCATAAATTGGAAATCATTTTTTCTGGTAGTGGAAGTATGTCGAAATCAGCAATAGAGGAGTTATTAGATATTTCAAATGAATATAAAAGTTCGTTCCGTTCTTTTGTAAGAGGTAATAGTATTGAGAAAATGGAAACTTGGGAAATAAAAAGGAAGCTGAATCATTTATCTGGAGATGTTATTTGTATACCAGTAATTAACCAAAGCTTTTTCAAATGTATTAATAGCACTGATATAAAAACAGCATATTTTTATAATACATTTAAAAGTGAAAAAATCATTTTAAAACTAATTGAAGCAAAAAGCATTATTGAAAAGGATGAGAAAATCTATAGGAATTATATTTCTGAATTAATAGGCTTATTTGAAGAAGAAAGTGTAGGCTATAATTCGTCATTTACTAATTACTATTGTATTTTTTCAAATGGGTTAAATTATAAAAAAAGAATAACTTTAGAATCAAAACTGGACTGGAATAAGCTTACAGCTGTTGTTATAACAGAAGTTATAAATTTGTTGAAACATAATAAAAATTTAAAACATGGGATAGGCGAAGTTTGGGAAATGTTTGATGCTTATGAGATAATAAAAGTTTTTTTGCGTAATGGGTATATTAAAATATCTAACATCCGTATTTGATGTCAGATATTATGAAATTATATTGTATTTAAGAGATTTGGAGAAAAAATATGGGTTATTTAATTTATGGTTTCGTTATTTTTATTACTATGTATTTTGCTATGTTTTTTCTAGTAATTAGCATAATGCATAGAAAAATATTTAATAAAAGAATAGACTATGTAAATAGTGGGGGACTTTTTTCTGAGGTCAATCAAAAATCAGTATTTTTTGATAACTCCGATAAAAAAAATGATTCTTTTTTTAGATTTGGGATATTTTTTTACCCAAAGAGCCCAAAGAATATTAATGAAAACAACCATTTAATAATATTAGTATGTGGATATGAGGAATCATATTTAGATTTTAAATCAGAGATATTTTTCTGGATAGAAAATGGATATACTGTATTCTGTTATGATATCAAAGGAACTGGGAAAAGCACAGGCAAATTAATTGGTGGATTTACTCAGTTTTTAGAGGATTCCTTATTAGCTATTGAGTATATTGAAAAGAATGAAAAATTCAATAAAGTATCTTTAATAGGTCATAGTATGGGTGGATTTGCAGTAGCAACTTCATTAAAGTTTAAGAAGAACTTTATAGACAATAGTGTAGTCATCTCAGGATTTGATTATCCATCCGAATTTGTAAGAAAGAGTATAGCAAGTAACTTTCATATAATTTTTACTTGGCCTATAGAAATTACCATAAAAATCATTGAATTTCTTAAATTTGGTAAGCTATCTTTTAATAAGTCAATTAAAAGTATTAATAATTTCAATAAACCTGTTTTAATAATTCAATCTATTGATGATATGGTTGTAAAGATTAGTAATTCAATTTATGAAAAAAAGGAAAAGATTACTAACAAAAATGTTGAATACATCTTACTCAAAAATAGTGGTCACAATCCTACAAAAAATATTACTGGTGGTTTAAATATAGATTTAATGAATAAAATTAATGAGTTTATTTCAAATAATTAACTAAGCAATTAATAAATAATATTTTTTTGTTTTTTTATAAATTGAGTTTAGAACTATATTTAGTATAAAGATGGAGGAGATTAACTTTAAAACAAACATTTTTAAAGGATACTTTACATGATGAGGCTATTATCTATATTAGAGAAATTTAGAACGGATATTAGGGTGTTTGTTATTCTGATTGAAAAATTTAAAATGATGAAAAAACCGCTACATAGAGGACTCGATTTATTAAAATACCGTAGTCCTCTATTATAATTAATCTTATTTAGCCATATTAACTATACTTTTCACTTCTCGTGGATAAACTCCTTTGAACCTTTTATAAAGTTTACTAAATCGGCTAGGCGAAGTATAACCTACTGTTTTTGCAATATATCTAATTTCAAGATCTGTATTTAACAAAAGTTGTTCAGCTATATTCATTCTTTTTCTTTGGGTGAATTCTGTAATACTCAAGTTGTTTTTTTTCTTAAATGAAGCAGAATTAATGCAAATATATCTACTTTTAGTGATATATTTGAAAGGGATGGAGGTAGATATATCAATGAAGAAAACTATAAATAAAACCACGATAAGAATACCTATCTATTTTAATATCATGTTTATGTTAACTTTTTAGGTTTAACAGAAAACAGTTTTTAGTTTTAAAACTCCTATTTTTCAGAGGACTCGACATGCCTAAATGCCGTAGTCCTCCTTTTTTTATTTTCAAAAAAGAATTTGAAAAAGAAAAGGAGGACAAGATGTCTAAAGAAAAATATATTTATGTAGATGGAAAGAAAATATATGTAAGCGATGAAATTTATAGAGAATATAAGAAACTAAAGAATCGTGAAGAGTATCTATCAAGACTAGATAGAAAGTATAGAGATCTTTATTTTACAAGCGAAAATGATGCTATAGAAAATATAGTAGATAAAAGTGTAAATGTAGAAAAGATAATTGAGACTAAGCTTAGAATAGGGGATCTATATAAGGCACTTGATAACTTAAATGAGGAAGAAAGAAAGATAATCGATGCTTTATATTTTGAAGAAAAAACAATCCGAGATCTAGCAAAAGAAAAAGATGTATCTTCCAAAAAAATTTTCACATCAAGAAATAAAATATTACAAAAACTAAAAAAACTACTCGATGGAGAAGATTAGGGAATTACTAAGGATCTTCTTGTTTTATGGGAAATTAAAAAATACTTCAAAAAAATGGAAACAAGAGGCATAAAAATTAAGGTTTATATATAGAGGGACTTTTATACCTCGTTATATATAGATTTTGAACCTTGACAACTGAATAGACCAAGACAAGACGTTAACTGTTAATTGAGCAATTTACAACTTACGCCAAGATAAACCTGCTAAGATAATTGGTTTAAATGAATACCTACATTTGTGGAGGATATAAGGTTTGGAGCGATAAATAAGTTTGTATAAAAAGAGGGTGGCAACTTTTGTGCGATGATATTAACAGGGATAATGATACTTCTACAGTTGAAGCCGGCTCATCTTGAAAAGGGGCGGAGGTGAAATTCCTATGTTGCAGCCAATGCACTTGTCAATGTCAAAAAACTTAAAAATATTGAAGATAAGGAGAAGATATTATGTGTGATGAACATAATATAAATACGGAAATGAAAACAGATAAAAAAGATAAACAGATAATAAATCAAATTGATGGTTGGAATATAGAAGTTAAATTTAATGAAAATGGATTTAGCTTAGAAAATTTAGTAGAGGAATACATCAAAGAAAAATTTTCTGTCTATTAGGGGCTGACAAAAAATATAAGGAGCGTTATAATATTTTTGTGGAAGCCTAACCTTGGTTTGATTTATTGTATGTAAATTGAACTAAAGGAGGCTTTTTTATGTTTAAAAACAATTTGCCAAAAGAAAATTTGGCAGTTATGTATTTAAGATTATCAAAAGAAGATGGCGAAAAAACAGAAAGTAACTCTATATCCAATCAAAGAGAAATTATAAACTCTTATGCAAGAAAAAATCAAATTCCAATAGTCAAAGAGTATGTAGATGATGGATATTCAGGTGCAAATTTTGATAGACCGAATTTTAAAGAAATGATAAAGGATGCCTATGATAAGAAATTTGATACGATAATTGTAAAAGACCTGTCAAGATTTGGAAGAGATTATATAGAAGCCGGAAAGTTTATACAAAGAATTTTTCCGGAAAACGGGATAAGATTTATATCCGTTAATGACAATTATGATAGTAAAAGTGCGGATATGAATGACACACATCTAATACTGCCTATAAAAAATTTTATAAACGACAGCTATTGCCGAGATATTTCCAATAAGGTAAAAAGCTCTCAAAAGATAAAAAGAGAAAAAGGAGACTTTATCAGTGCTTTTGCACCTTATGGATATAAAAAGTCTGAGGAGAATAAAAACAAGTTAGTGATTGATAAAGAGATATCAGATATTATCAAAAAAATATTTGATATGAAACTCTTGGGATATTCCTCAAAGGCAATTGCAGATGAACTAAATCATTTAGGAGTTTTAACTCCAAGAAAATATAAAGAAAGTCAAGGATTTAAGTGTAATGGATTTCAAAATACAAAAGGTGGAAATTGGTCAGCAAAGACAGTAAATAGAATTATAGAAAATGAAGTATATATTGGTAATACATTGCAGGGAAAGAGTGTTACTTTAAGTTATAAAAATAAAAAGCAGATAGAAAAAGAGAAAGAAGAATGGATAAGAGTAGAAAATACCCATGAATCAATTATAAGTAAAGAAGTTTTTACTATTGCAAATACGATGTTAAAAAGAGATTTGAATAACTCTCGTGGAAAGGACAAAATTGATATTTTTACAGGAATGCTTTTTTGTAAAGAATGTGGAAGTTCTTTGATTAGAAGGACTGTAAAGTATAAAAAAAGAGAAGAGATATTCTATATCTGTTCAAAGTACAACAAGGGAAAATCTTGCACAAGACACAGCATAAAAGAAGAAACTTTGATAAAAGCAGTATCTAAAATAATGAAGTCCTACATTGAATTTAATGAAAATCTATATTCTAAAGTTCAGCGTATAGATATAAATAAAAATTTGAAAGACAATCAAATTCCTATACTAAAACGAGAAAAAGCAATGACAGAAGAACTCTTATCTTCCCTATACCTTGACCTAAAAGAAGATGTTATTAGTAAAGAAGAATATCAACTTTTTAGAAAAAACTATACAGAGAAACTGACTAAATTGGATGAAAGTATCGAGTATAGATTGAAAAAACAGGAATATACTAAGGAGAAGATTGACAAAAATAAGAGTTGGATCATCGACATTAACAAGTATAAAAATTTATCTGAAATAGATAGATTGTCTGTTGTGATGCTTATTGATAAAATTTTTATTTCTGAAGATAAGACGATAGATGTTAGGTTTAATCATACCGAAGAATTGTCTTTACTTGAAGAAATGACAAAAATGGATAAGTCTGACATTAAAGCTAAGACTATAAAAAAGAAAAGTATCGATATAAGCAGGAAGTCAAAAACTATACCCACTGTTATGAATAAAAGTCTTGTAAGGACTGAAAGTGAGGTATGCTATGGCTAGAACAAAAAATAGGCATATATCACAATCAGAAACAGAAGTTGTAAAAGTGATTGAAAAAATATACATTGCAGGTATTTATGCTAGATTATCACAGGAAAGAAAGGAAGCTTACAGAGATAAAAGTAATTCACTTGAAATGCAGGAAGAACTTTGTATAAATGCTGCAAAAGAAAAAGATATAAAGATTTTAAGAGTATATAAGGACTATGAATATTCTGGAACAAATTTTAAAAGACCTGCATTTATTGAAATGATGGAAGATATCCGAACAGGCAGGATAAATTGTATCATAGTAAAAGATATGTCAAGGTTTGGTAGAGAGTATTTAGAAATTGCAAACTATATCGAAAAAGTATTTCCATTTTTGGGAGTTCGATTTATTTCCGTAAATGATAATCTGGATACCAAAGACGGTATAAAATCAGATCAGAGTTATGAAATAGCAATAAAAAATATCTTCAATGATTTATACGCAAAAGATATTTCAAAGAAAATAAAAGCCTCTAAAGAAATAAAAATGAAACAAGGGTCTTTTATAGGAGCAATGGCTCCGTATGGCTATAAGGTTGATAAAATTGATGGTAAAAGAGTTCTGGTGATGGACGAACAGGCAGCAGATGTAGTAAGACTTATCTTTTATATGGCAAGTCAAGGTAAATCCAATATGCAAATAGCAAGAGAATTGACTAAAACATATACGACACCTGATGAATATAAAAGAACAGGTAAAATTTTTAAGGATAAAGAAGATATAAAACAATGGGATATTTCTTATATATCAAAAATGCTTTCTGATGAAGTATATATTGGGAATTTAATTCAAAGAGTATACTCAAATAGACATGATCCAAGTAGGAAAAGTAAGTTTCGTGATAAAGAAGAGTGGATTATAACAGAGAACACCCACGAAGGTTTAATAGACAAAACTACATTTGAAAATATCAGAGAGATAAAGGAGAAAAAACAAAACTATCTACCTTACCATTCACTGAAAAACATAATAAAAGACGGAAAAGAAAATGTTGGAGTAAAAATTCAAAGAGATCATAAAAAAGAAGGAAAGTATGACGACCTCATACAATGCAGTGTTTGTGGTAGAAATTTGAAAAAACAATATGGACCACGAGGACTGAAATATCATGATGAGATTTGCTATTGCTATTATTGTAAAGGTGGAGACAGATTAAAATTAGAAAAATCTCATGTCAGAATATATGAAACAGACCTAGACAAAATTTTAGTAGATACCTTTAAAAGACTGTTTTCAAGCTTTTATAAAAAGGATAAAAGATTACAACTAAAAATATATTTAGAAAATATAAGTGCTGAAAAGATAAATCAAGTTTCTATAAAAACAGATGTAAATAATAAAAAGATTGCTTCTCTTAGGATCAATCTACAAGAACAATATGAAAACTATGTTAAAGGAGAGGTTCTTTTAAGTGATTTTAAAATAGAAAGTAAAAAAATAAATAATCAAATAAAAACCTTAAAAAATGAGTTAAAAGTTTTTGATGAAAGAATAAGAAATATAAAAAAGAAAAAAAGAGAAATTATAGAATTTATAGATGCACTATTTTGCTGCTTGGATGATAAAAGCATAGAAGTTGATAAAGAATTGGTCGATACATTAATTAGCCATATAGAAATATCAGAGTATAAGCAGGTTACCATATATTTTAAGTTTAATCTTGATAAAGATATGGGAAAGCAGTTGGAGGTAGAGCATGAATAAGATAGCTATATATTTAAGACTTTCTGAAGAAGATTATCACAAAGTAGATGAAAGTGTAAGTATAGCAAATCAAAGAGATTATATAAAAAGCTACATTGAAAATGAAACATCTTTAAAAAGTTGTGAAATAGAAGAATATGTAGATGATGGATATTCTGCTACTAATACAAATAGACCTTCCTTTTTAAGGCTTATTGAGGATATAAAGAGTGGTAAAGTAGGAACTATAATTGTAAAAGATATGTCTAGGTTTTCAAGAGATTATATCTTACTTGGAGATTATTTGAGCAATATATTTCCATTTTTAAAAATACGATTTATAGCTATCAATGATTGTTATGATTCCATAAACGAAAATGGAAATGGATTAGATATGGATACACAGTTTAAGACATTGTATTATGATTTATTCAGTAAGGAATTATCTGAAAAGGTAAGAAGTTCTATTAGGCAAATTAAATCGCAGGGGAAAAATATAAATTGGGCAGCACCTTTTGGATATATTAAAGATCCTAAAGATAAACATAGTATCATCATTGATGAAAAAACAGCTTTTATAGTTAAAGAAGCTTTTGATTTATTGCTAAAAGGATATTCCTGTATTCAAGTGGCTAATATATTTAATGAAAAAGGTTATATTACACGCTCTGAACGAAAAGAAGAACTGAAACTTTCTGATTATACTGGAAATTTAATTACTGGAAGTGAGGTAAAGAAAAGAGTTTGGACAAATGCAGCTATCTCACAGATTACAAGGAACGAACTATATACAGGAGATTATGTATATAATAAATTCAAAGAAACAAAAATAGGTGGAAGAAAAAGAATTTTACTTCCTGAAGAGGAGTGGAAAATATTTCCAAATACCCATGAAGCTATTATTTCAAGAGAAGTGTTTGATAAGGTAAAGAAAATAAAAGAAAAACGAAGTTTTGGGGGATATACAGGAAACAAAAATCGTTCTATTTTTTCTGATAAGATTTTTTGTAAAGAATGTGGTAGACATATGAGTTTTCGATGTGACAGTAGACAAAAGAAGAATTCAGATAAAATATACAAGTACAAAAGTTATTATTGTAATTTATGTAAAGATGAGAAAACACCAAACAATATCAGAGAGAAAGATATTATTGAACTTATAAAACCCAAATTAAAAGATTTTAAGATTCAAAATACATTAAATGAAGAGAAAGTTATAGAACACAAGAATGTAAAAGAAGAGATTCTAAAGGAAATATCCATATTAAACAGTAATTTACAAATCATCTATGAAAACTATAAAAAGAAAAATATTTCAAAAGAGGACTATTTAAAGGAAAAAACTTTTATCCAAGATAAAAAGATATTATTGGAGAGTAAATTGGAAGAATTGAAGTCAGAGAAGATTGATTCAAGGAAAGAAACGGATATTACAGTCTTAGACGAAGATAGTTTATTGAAGGCTTATGTAGACAATAAAATTGATAAAATAATTGTATCAAGAAGTGGAGAAATAGAAATTGTAGAAATATAGATGGATGGTATTAAAAGCAACTCATAATCTCACCAACTTTAATTTTAATACGCCAAAATGAAAATAATGGCGAGAAAATTCGCAGAAATAAATAGTACTGTTTACTATGAGTTGATAGGGTAAATATTTAGGAATAAATAAAAAAATGATATAATTATAGTTAAAATGAGATATTATGAGGTGATTTTTGTGTCTAAAATAAATGTAGAAGGATCAGAAATTAGCATTATTGCCATAGATAATAGAGATTATATTTCTTTAACCGACATGGTTAGAAATGTTGAAAATGGTGTGGCACTAATAGAAAAATGGCTAAGGAATAAAAATACAATTGAATTTTTAGGAATATGGGAAGAAATGTATAATGCGAATTTTAATTCCACCGAATTCGAGGGAATTAAAAATGAAGCAGGTTTTAATCGTTTTATTTTATCGGTTAAACAATGGGTCAATAAAACGAATTCTATCGGAATTGTTGCCAAAGCAGGAAGATATGGTGGAACATATGCACATAAAGACATAGCTTTTGAATTTGCGTCGTGGGTATCACCTTATTTTAAGCTCTATCTTATTAAAGAGTTTGAGCGCTTAAAAGAAGAAGAGCAAAGACAATTAGGTTGGGATATCAAGAGGAATTTAGCTAAGATAAATTACAAAATTCATACAGATGCAATTAAGAATAAACTTGTCCCTGAGAAATTATCAAAGGAAAGAATAAACTATATCTATGCAAGTGAAGCAGATATATTAAATGTAGCTTTGTTTGGAATGACAGCAAAAGAATGGCGTGAAAATAATCCGGAGTTAAAAGGAAATATGAGAGACTATGCTGATATATCACAATTAGTGTGTTTATCAAATCTTGAGAACTTAAATGCTGTTTTTATAAATGAGGGAATGGATGCAACTGAAAGGATAGAAAAATTAAATGCAATTGCTATTGAACAAATGAGGATTCTAACAGAAAGTGAACGTATTAAAAAGTTAAAATAAAAGTTTTGTATATAAATTAGGCGATAGAAATATCGTCTAATTTTATGTAACAATTGCTTGACATTGTAGGGTAAATCAACTATATTCAAGATTTTGCAAAAACAAGAAATAGCAACAGAGGGAGAAGTTCAGCTTAACAATAAAAATATTTTGGATATTACAGATAGCACATATTATTCTAAAATCGGATTTGCAACTCAAGACACTGGAATATTCACAGCAAGCATCAAAGACAACATATCCTTGTTTGACAACAGATCTGTAGATAAAACAATTATTGAACAACTTGGATTAAATACTTTGATTAATTCCAAACCAAAAGGAATTGACACTGTAATTTCCAGCGAAGACAAATCTGTCTCAGGTGGAGAAAAACAACGTATAGCCATTGCAAGACTTCTCAACGAAAATTTTGACTGTATTTTATTAGATGAATCAACATCCTCATTGGATAAACACAGTGTAGATATTGTTGAAGAATGCATACTTTCGAAAAAAGATTTGACAGTAATAGCAATCACACATCATTTGACAAGTAAAGCTATCGAAATGAGCGATTGTATTTTAAAATTAGAAGACGGGAAATTAGTACCAGTTACAATGTAAACTAAAAGAGGGTAATGATATGAGAACTAAAACAAAAAAAACATACAACAATTATCAATTCTATGAAAGACCTGCATTGACTAAATATTTGGAAGAACAATCAATAAAAGGCTATAGTTTTTGTGGTGCAGTGGGAGAATTTTTGGATGTATTAAAGTTTAGTCACATGGAAGATAAAAAAAGTAAATCTTTTACTATTTTACGTAAGCGTTTGGACGAACATATCGATGAAAAAATCAGAGAAATGAAAAATAATAAAACTGAAGTTATACACGAAAATAATACGTATATTGTATTTGCAAATAATTCTGAGGCGGATAAGGAGTTAGAATTCATTTTAAAAAAGCAAAATGCTCTCCAAGCAGTTTCCATCAAAAAATCTGTAGCATTTATCAGTATATTATTGATTATTTCTGTGATTAGTGTGGTTTTGAATTTATTATGGTCACAATATACAAACTTAGTGTTAAACAGTCTGAATGTGGGAGTTTGTATTTCTCTAATTATTAATTTCATGATTTATTTTATTGGAGATTTGCACGATTATTTTTCAGGAAAAGCAGTAACAACAGACGGCAAGCTAATATTTAATAATCGCACCAAATTAAAAGATACGCTATTTCGACTTGGAGATGTACTTAAATTCGCAATATTATTGGTAAGTATATTTCTTAGCGTAAAAGTTGTGCTACAAGCAAGTGATCCTGCGGTTACAGTTAATGTTGTAAAAATGTGGTCGATATTTTGTATTGTGGGATTTGGTTCAAGGATAAAATTTCAAAAATCATATATCACATTGCTTTTTATCGAAGTATTTCTAATAACACTTGGAGCGTTGTAGAAAACAAAAACTAATTTCTATGTAAAAAATTGCACGATTAATCTCGTGCTTTTTTTATTGCTAACATGTAGCAGGAAATTGTTTTTTTAGGATATAATATATAATGATATTTGAAAGTATAAACATGGGGCGAATTATGATAGAGATAAACAACTTGAAAAAAGATTATGAAATAATTAAGAGAAAAAGTTTATTAAACAAAGAAAGAACTATCGTTAATGCAGTGAAGAAGATTTCTTTTGAAATTGAAGATGGAGAAAGGGTCGGACTCATTGGGCTTAATGGAGCTGGCAAGACTACTACGATTAAAATGATGACGGGAATTTTGTATCCAACAGATGGTTTTATAAAAGTGAATGGATTCACTCCGTCTGATAGGAAAAAAGAATTTTTGAATGAAATTGGAGTATCAATGGGACAACGTTCGTGTATGTTTTACGATATTGATGTGATAGAATCATTCAAATATTTTAAAGAAGTTTATGAAATTTCGGATACAGAATTTGAGAAAAGATTACAAGAATTTGATAAAGTTCTTGGACTTTCGCAACTTTTACATACTCCTGTAAGAAAATTGTCTTTCGGTCAGAGAATGAAGTGTGAATTGGCAGTGAGTCTTATTCATTTGCCGCGAACAATATTTTTGGATGAGCCTACTATTGGTCTTGATGTTGTGGTTCAAGAAAATATATTTGAGTTTTTGAATATGATAAACCAAAAATACAATTCTACGATCATATTGACCACACATGAGATAGAAAATATAGATAAATTTTGCCCTAGAATTATAGTATTAAATCATGGAGAAGTGATTTACGATGGAAGGTGCAATAAATTATTGGATAGGGATAAGTACAGAAAACTAACCGTATCTTCCAAATACGTTGAGTATTTGAAGGATTTTAATCCAGACATCGACAATGAGAAGGCGACAGCTTTATTGACAATCGATCAGTTAAATAGTGTTGATATTTCACAATTTTCTAAGTCTGAGTTTACTATCGAAGAATTGAGCTTGGAAGATGTTTTGAAAACTAAATTGAGGGTTGAATGATGAAATTATTTGCTTGTTCTCTAAGAATTGCTCTGAAAAAGATGTTTGCTTATCCAAATGAAATAATCATGATATTTTTTCACAGCCTTTTCCAATTATTGTCGACGATTTTGTTTTGGGTTGTGTTATTTGACAATGTAGAATCTTTTGGATACGACAAATCTTTCATATATTTGTTGGCAATGGTCGGGATGTTATCTTCAGCTATTGAAGAAATGTTTTTCGGACTCAGAGATTTTGAGTGGTTGGTGCGTGACGGAAGTTTGGATAGGTATTTGTATCGCCCTCAAAATACTTTGTTTATGATAATGATAGAAAATATTCCACTTGTTGCATTCATTGAACAACTAGTGCTTGGAATTGTTGGAATAATTTTGGTAGTAGTGAAATTTGATATCGCGATTTCTTTTGTAGCTGTATTAAAGATGATAATTCTTTTAATAATAGGGAACGTGTATTATCAAACGATTTATGCGACAATAACTATGTTGAGTTTAAGATTTGAAAAAATATCGACATTAAGAGATTTGATTTTCAATTTTAATTTTTCAAAAAATTATCCCACTACAATTTTTCCGAATTTTTTGAGAAAATTTCTGACTTATGTAGTTCCTGTTTCATTGATAGCATTTGTTCCAACACTAGCTTTAAGCGGAAAACCTACTAGACATTTTCCTCTAATATTAATTTTTTTAGCAGTGAGCTTGATGATTTTATACATTGTGTACAATCGTGGACTTAGAAGATATTCTTCAAATGGAGGTTAGAATGAAAAAATACTTAGCGTCTATGAAAATAGAATATCTCAACTCAAAAGAATACTTTATTTCTTTCGTTTCCTCCATATTTTATATACCAATTACAATAATTGTTTATTATTTTTTGTGGAAATTCATAATGAAAGGACAAGCTGATATTGCCAGAATGAATTTTGATGATGTGATTGCGTATTTCATGACGATTTTGGTAGTAAAAAATTCAATGTCAAATACAATGGCTGAAACTTATTACATATTTCAAGATATAAATTCGGGAAATATTGATACTCTGATAACTAAGCCAATTTATTATCCTATTACTAGATTTTGCATATCTATAGGAAGAGTTGTAATATCAATGCCTTTGGGGATAGCTTTTTGGATAGCAGTTCAGTTGTATTTCAATAAGTTTTCATTTGCATCGCTTGGTTATTTTATAATATCCTTGTTTCTAGGATTTTGTTTGATGTTCCAAGTGCTATGCATTTTAGGATTACTAACATTTTGGTTAAAATCTGTACTTAGTCTTAGAGATATTTTCTGGTATATTCTGGCAATATTTTCAGGAGAAGTAGTTCCCTTAGCGTTTTTTTCTGGAAAATTTGAAATGATAAAACACAATCCTCTTGCAGGAATTTATTACATCCCTGCAAACATAATAAACTCAAACAATATGAGTTTATTGTTGTTAGAACAGATAGTTTATATGGCGATTTTTTCCGTAATAATTTATTTTATGTGGAAAAGAGGAATAAAACATTACGAATCACAAGGCGGATAAAAAAATTGCACGACTAATCTCGTGCAATTTTATCATTTATTAACATTCTTTGTTTTCTTCTATTGTTCATAAAATTAATCAATGCTCCACTGAATATCAATACATAGCCGATTATACTTAAATAATCAGGGATTTGATGTAAGAATAAAAATCCGAACAATCCTGTAAAAATTATCGTCGAATAATCAAACACTGAAATTTCAGAAGCAGGAGCGAATTTGTAAGCTAATGTTATTCCAAATTGTCCGATAAGGGCTGCAAGTCCAACGCCGATAAGAGCAAGGATTGATGATGTTCCCATTGGAACAAAATTAAATATCATAAAAGGAATACATACTATACACGAAAATCCAGAGAAAAACGCAACGATAAACGAACTGTTAACTCCAAGAGTGTTTAATTTTCTAACACAAGTGTAAGCTCCACCTGCACAAACTCCACCAAAAATTCCTATTAAATATGGAAGAATTTCCTGGATTTGTAGTGTAGGTTTTACGACGAATAAAACCCCTACAAATGCTATCAAAATCGAAATTATGTGTTCTTTCCTAAAATCTTCTTTTAGGAAAACCCAAGATAAAATCAAAGTCGCAAAAGGAGCTAGTTTGTTGAGAACTGATGCATCGGAAATAAATAGATGATCCAACGCATAATAATTACAAAAAATTCCTGCAGTACCCAAACTTGCTCTCAAAATCAAAGTTTTCCATGGGATTGATTTAACATCGTGAAGTTCTTTTACTTCTTCTTTTTTATTTGATTTCAATAAAAGTGCGAATGCTACCAAAAAAGCAATCAAATTTCTGAAAAAACTTTTTTGTATAGTTGGCAAATCTCCAGCAAGTGGTATGAATAAATTCATAAGAGCAAATCCAAATGCTGATAATAATATTGCTATAATACCTTTAGTTCTATTATTCATTTATTACCTCCGTATTAATAAATGATATCATAAAACAATGTAGATTTGAAATTTATTCTATATCGCTAGATTTTATTAGGTGGTATAATCAAAAAAGAGAGGAATTTGTGATTATGAAAACTAAAGAGAAAAAATATTTTATTTATTCAAGTTTGTTTTATGTATTTATTTTTGTGCTTGATTTTTTAGTGTCTGTAATTACATCAAATTTTGCAGACGAATTTGTAAAACTAAATATAGTAGAATTTCAAAATACAATAAAAACTATGTTAATTATAATATTAGTATTTGGTGTGAAATTTTTATTAGAAAAACTGATACCTTATAAATTAGAATTAATAAAACATCAATTAAAATTTCAGTTTAAAAACAATATACTAAGAGATATTTACAATTTACGAAAAGAATTGTTATTCGAATTGACAGGAGAGCAAGTTTTGCAAATTGTAGATAGGGATAGCGACATCGTAGCTAGTTTTAGGTATGAATATTTGGTAGAATTATTTTCTTCATTGTTTATTTTTGCGACGATACTTTTTTCATTTTTGGTTTTAAGTTATAAGGTGACTTTTATTTTTGTTTTGTTAGCTATTTTGCAAATAATACCACCAATAATTACTAAAAATAGTTTATATAAGATTTACATGGATACTAGAAAAATAGAACAAGATACTACTAACTGGATTATTTCAGCATCAGATGGAAGAGATGTTTTGAAAACTTTTAATGCGGCTGATTGGTATTTTAAAAATAAAAGAAATTTGGATGAGATGAATGTAAATGCTGGTACTAAGGCTGAGATTGCATTTGCTCTTGAAAATGCGATGTATTCTCTGTTAGATTTAATTTTAAAAATAGTTAGTTATGCAATTATTGGTATAGCAATCTATAATCAGGAAATTACTATTGCTGAGTCGGTGTTTATGATTATGTTACTGAGTACGTTCTATTCAAATTTTGAGAATATAACAAAATATATTTCGAAGGTTCAAGAATTCAATGTATCAAAAACTAGAATTAATAATATTTTAAATAAAGATATTAATAGTAACGATGTAACGATTTTAGATACTGATTCTCTAATAGATTTAAAAATTAAGGATTTGGATTTTTGTCAAAATTTAAATGGAACTAATCTTAAGTTAGAAAAAGGAGATAAAATTCTAATTTCTGGAAGTAATGGCAAAGGAAAAACAACAATCTTCAATTTGATTTTAGGACTTTTACACTCAAATAGCGAATTGGTTATTAGAGATATTCCAGAAAGACTTATAAGTTATTTAAATCAAAATGATTTATGTATTTCTTTTACTATGAGAGAGATTATGGGTATGCTTGAAGGAAAAGAATACGTTAAAAAAGTCCAAGAACTCTGCAATTATTTTGGGATTAAGGAGCTTGAATGGAGTAAATACTTAGATGAATTATCAGGTGGAGAAAGGAAAAAATTCGCATTGGCAGTGTGTCTGGCATCTGATAAGAATATACTTTTGTTAGATGAACCGACAAATCATTTAGATGATAAATCAGTGGAAAAACTAATCGGTGTTTTAAGATCTGATTCACGAGAAATGATTGTAATTAGCCATGATGAAAGGTTAAATATAATATGCAATAAGACTTTAGATTTAGATAGCGGTGATAATTATGTATAAGGATTTATTCAAGTCTATGAGACTTGGCGCAATATTAGGTCTTATTAGCAATATAATTCAAGATGTATCAGCAGTTTTCATAGCGATAGTTTTGGGAACTTTTACATCTGCAGTATTGAATTCAAATATAAAAATGATGAAATCTTCAATATATAAGTTGCTCATTGCTATTTTGATTACTGTAGTTTTGATACCTATTTTTCAGATTTTATCAAATAAAATTATCCTGAAAAATAGTTTTACTCACGAAAATTTGCTAATAGACAAATACTTAAAATTTGATGAAAGTATTTTAAGAGATATAAAATCTTATAAATTTGACAATATTATAGAAAAAGAAGCAACTATGCTTAGATTGAATTTTATATGGGCATTTCAAAATATTTCAGAAGCTTTAATAATAGTTTTAATTTTGATAATAAGCTTGAAAGAATTACCAATTTATTATTTCATATTCATAGTTGCTATGGGATTTTTAAGATTTGTATCATTTACTACTTTTAAGAATGAAGTTTCTGAATATACAAGAGACAAATATACATTTAAAGAAAATGAAAGAAAAATATTATTTTCTTGCTCTTTTGAAAAAGATTGGTTGAAATTTAATAATTTGTACACAAAATTCATACAGATATACAGAGAATTATTTGATGAATTTCTGAATGATAAAATATCAACAGGAGAAATGTATACAAAAACTCAAAACGCAGTAAGAAATTTAGCAGATGGATTGTTTTTAATACTAGTAGTGGGATTTGGAATTATTCTATGTTCTAAGCAAATTATAGGCATAAATTCAATAATAAAAGTTTTAGCTATGTCTGTTGTTATCAATAAATTTTTTGATTGTGTGAAAAAGTCCGTGGACTCATTTATTCAATTAAAAAGTTTAAAAGTTAATGTGGGGAAATTTTATTCAATTATACCAGAAGATAAGGTTTCTAATAATGGCAATAGTGAAATAGAAATAAATGCTAAAAATTTAAGTTACACTGTAAATGACAAAAATATTTTAAAACCTGTAAATTTCATTATAAAAAAAGGAGATAAAGTTAAAATATCTGGAGAAAATGGAACTGGAAAAACAACTTTAATTAAAATATTGAGTAATATTTATACCGATTATAATGGGAAAATTAGTATTAACAACACAGAGTTAAATAATGCGAAGAATATCAACATAAATTATTTTTGTCAAAACTCTTATGTTTTTCCAACTACTGTGAAAGAGAATATTTTCCTTGGGAAGAAAAAAATAGATACTGTATTCACAGATAATAAGTTACTAATGAAAACAAGTGTGAATGGTCTATCTGGTGGGGAAAAACACAAAATAACTTTGGATAGGGCGCTAATAGGAAACTCAAATATATTTATATTTGACGAACCACTCAATCACTTGGATAGCGAATCAACCGAAAAATTTCTGAAAGTTTTTGATGAAATTGAAGGAATAGTTATTTTTGTCGACCATAAAAATATAATTAAAAACTACAATAAAGAAATAATTTTATCTCACTAAAAAATCTGCCTGTTTCAAGGCAGATTTTAGTTTTAATAAGCGTTATTGTAAATTGTTTCGATGTCTGATGTTGACAAATCTGAGTAGCTTGTTTTATATGCAGCTGTGTTTTCAGCCATTTCTTTGATTTTGTCTTTTGGAATGTCAAGTTCACGAAGTGTAGTTGAAGCGCCGATTTCTTTGAAGAAGTTTTGTAGTGCAACGATTGATTCTAGTGCTAATTCTTCATCTGTTTTTCCTTCTGGATCTATATTCCACACGTTGATTGCAAAGCTTCTGAATTTTTCCAAATGATTTTTGTAGACAAATTTCAAATAATTTGGATGAACTACTGCAAGTCCCATTCCGTGAGTTACATCAAAATACGCGGATAATGTGTGTTCCAATTTGTGGCTTAACCAATCTGAGCTTTTGCCAGTAGCAGTAAGTCCGTTGATTGCAAGTGTACTTACCCACATTAGATTGCTTCTAGCTTGGTAATCTTCAGGATTTTTGAGAGCTACTCTGATACTGTCGATTACAGTTTTCATCAAGCTTTCTGATATATTATCTGTTGTGTTTTCGTAATCTGGTTCTGAAAAATATTCTTCCATTATGTGGCTGAACATATCGCAAGTTCCACTGATTAATTGATATTTTGGAAGTGAATATGTGTATGTTGGGTCGATTATTGAAAATACTGGATACAATAATCTGTGCCCGTAGCCGTATTTTTTCTTTCTTTCTATATTTGAAATTACACAACTACCGTCCATTTCACTACCAGTTCCAGCCATTGTTATTACTGTTCCCAGTTTGATAGCGTCAGTTGGTTTGTTTTTTTCTTCGAAGAAATAATCCCAGAAATCTTCATCAGTTTTTGCACCCATTGCGATTGCTTTTGAGCAGTCCAATGTAGATCCGCCGCCGACAGCTAGTATAAAATCAATGTCATTTTCTTTGCAGATTTTAATTCCTTCATAAACTTTGTCAGTTTTTGGGTTTGGAGTGATTCCAGAAAGTTCAAAAACTTCTTTGCCTTTCAAATTTTTCATAACATCATCGTAGACGCCATTTTTCTTGATGCTTCCTCCACCATAAGTTACTAAAATTTTATTGTAATTCTTTAATTCATCGGCTAGATTTGTAACTTGACCTTTACCGAAATGTACTCTTACAGGATTGTAAAATGTAAAATTGTTCATAATGCCCCCTTGTTTTATTTCAAATTTACTCATATAAATATATATCCGTTAATTGCGTATTTAAAACAAAAGCAGCGTAAAATTACGCCGCTTAATCCATTTCTTGTATTTTCTTGTAAACTATATCTTTGATTTCAGTTGAATCAAAAATCGTCGTGTCAATTTTTTTGATGTTTTGTAAATTATCGGGAATAGGCGATTTGATAAAAGAGTTTAATTTTTCCAAAGCCATATTTATATCCAAATCTTCATTGTATCCAAATGATTTCAAAAGCTTATCTGTAGATGAATATGGAGAAGTTGTAGCCATAATTATCGAAGGCGTGTAATCATAAGAATCGATAACGTATTTGTCGTAGGCGAGAGAAGCCGTTGCGGTTTGAGGAGATAATGGATACTGACATTCCAAGAATAATCTCAAAATTTTCTGACTAACCTCATCACTTGTCAAGCTGTATGTTTCGATACAACTCAATTTTTGTAGTTCTTCAGGATACAAAGTAAATTTATTGTTTTCTCTAAAATCTGTGTAAATCTCTCTTATTCTATCTTGATTATTTATCAAATGATGAAGCAATCTTTCGATGTTTGCCAAGACCAATCTTTCAAATGATGTTGATTCTTCACCAAAAACTTCGTCGTAGACAAATTCTCCCGTATCCAAGAATTTTTTGAAAGACAATGGAGTTTTTGTAGCACAAATTATTTTATTAATAGGAAGTCCCATTCTTTTTGCGTAGAAACACGCCATTATGTTACCGAAATTTTCCGTAGGAATACTTACGTTGATTCTTTTTCCGGCTTCTATCTCTCCGTATTTTACCATAGTCACATAACTGTAAAAATAATAAATAACTTGAGTGAGAACTCTGATTATATTCAACGAATTGCACGTAGAAATCACGGATTCTTTTTGTGCAATCAAAGTTTTGATATCAGAATCGTTTATCAAACTATCCACCAATTTTTTACATTCATAAAAATCGCCATCTACGCCAATTGCACAGATATTATCGGAAAGCGTGGATAATAATTTTGATTTTTCGATATCTGAGATATTATTTGGATAAAACACGAAAACTTTTGTGTTCATCTTTTTGAAATTCTCAATTGTAGACACAGAGATATCGGTGGAAGCTGTGAATAAGTATAAGTTTTTCACGTCTTCATTATTATTTAAATTAATATCTATAAATTTAGAGATAATACTCAATGACAAGTCCCTATAAGACAGACTTTTGTTGTTGAAAAGTTCGACGTAGCATCTATCATTTGTTTTTCTCAAAAAAACATTAGGCTCATCTCCATCGTAAGCGTTATTTACAATGCTTGATATTGAATCTTCGTCTATATCAGTTAAAAAATGCTTCAAAATATATATAGCAAGTTCGTTATATGTCATATCTCTAAGCACATCAATATCGTACAAATTATCTAAATTCAAAGGAACGTAAATATCATCATTTATACAATTGAAGATTACTTCTTGAGAATCGATAGTTATTGAATTATCCCTAGTGCTAATAAATTTCATATTTCCTCCTAATATTATTCTAATTATATCATTTTATGAGATTTAAGTTAATCTTTTTAAATTTTGATAAAATTTGAGTAAAAAATGCCAAAAACATAATGAGAAACTCATAACTATTGTTTATTTTTCTTTGAAGAGTATAATAATAGTAAAGCGTTTTCTAATTAATAGAATTGATTGTAGCTTTGGGTAAGAATTATAAATTTGAAGGAGAGAGGGCATTATGATTAAAGTAATTCTTAAAAAGAACATCAAGTTTATGGCAGTATCTTTGATTATGAGTTTAATTATGGTTGTGGCGACGTTGTCAGTACCATTTTTAAGTAACAAGATTTTCAGAGATATTACCAACATTCAAAGAAGTGATTTGTACTTATTGTTTGGGATAATGGTGTTAAATTATTTTATTCAAATAGGACTGATTCTTTTAAAAGAAAAAGTAGCAGTGAATGTGAATTCAGAAAACTTGGGCAATTTTATGCAGGATTTATTTCATGTGAAGTACGATACTATGATAAATTTGGGAAACAATTCACTGATAACGAAGATTTCGAAGTTGACTAATTCTATTCACAGTTTTTTGATTGACGATGTAAATACAATGGTTAGTTCGATTTTGATAATTATTGGAGCTTTGATTTTTGTTTCAATTCAAAATATTTATTATGGTTTGATTTTACTGGCGATAATACCATTTACATTTTTCGGCTTTAAATTAATCAATAAAAAATTATCCGAAAAATGTGTTTCATTATCTGCGATTACTTCCAAAAACTACCAAGATTTTAACAATATTTACAGCAATCCAGATTTTTTGAAACAATATTCTAAGTTTGATGGTTTTGATAATCTTATCAACAAGAAAATCGTGGAAATTTTTGAAGCACACAAAAGCGTTAATCAATTCGCAGGTGCAGCAAGTAGTAGTATTAGAATGTTTAACGAGCTTGTGCAAAACGCTTTGTTGATATGGATAAGTTATAATGTTACGATTGGAAATGCTAAGTTATACTCAATTGTGGTGTTTACCTTGGTAATCAATGTATTCTTCGACTCATTGTATTCATTAAATGGAGTAAATATCGACTTAACGAATTTGAAGGTGGATTCTGGATTTTATAAGGAAAATATTTTAGATAATTTAGAAAACAAAGAAGGGATTGCTGTTGAAAATACTATTAACAAAGTGAAATTTGAAAATCCTGTTGTGAAAATTTTGGACACTGAGTTCAAATTTGAAATTAATGAAGAATTTTATCCTTCAGATATCGTGTACATAGACGCAAAAAGCGGTGCTGGTAAGAGTACATTACTGCGTTCGCTGTTGAATATCAGAGATGTTGATGGAATATCTATCAACGAAAAGGCCGTCAATTCATTATCTTTGGATGAATTAAGAGAAAAAGTCGCATACGTTCCACAAAATCCACTTATCATTCCTGCAAGTTTGAGGGAAAATATTTTGGTGGATACAGTCAAAGACAAATCTATCGATGAAAAAATATTGTCAATGGATGTTTTGAAGCCTGTGTTGAAGAATAAAAATTTGAATTCAGAAATTTTGGCAAATGGAGAAAACTTGTCTGGAGGAGAAAAACAAAGAGTATCCATCGTTAGAAGTCTAATGAGAAATGCTGATGTTTATGTTTTTGACGAAATAACAAGTAATTTGGATTCAGAATCACAGGAAGATTTCTTCTCGAATTTTATTAAAGATATCGATAATAAAATCGTGTTCATTATTAGTCATGATAAAAAAGTACAAAAATATTGCAACAAAACAATGCATGTAAAATAAAAGCGAGCTGATTTAATTTCAGCTCGTTTTTAACATGTGATTCTGTCTAATATTTTATTGATTTTCGGATCAAGTGGTGGATGTATCGGCGTAGCTGGTCAACCACTTCTTAGAGGAAATGTTTCAAAATTAGAAAAGAGAATGAATGCTATTCACACAGAAGACAGGGACAAACCAATCAGAAGATCTTACGAAAACAAATCTATTAAAAAGATTTACGATGAGTATTTGGATGCTCCTGGTTCAGAAAAAGCACATCATTTGCTTCACACAGAATATTCTTCAAGAGAAAAATATTAATTAATAATAGATAAAAGTTCTTTGGCGATTGCTGAAGGACTTTTTTATTGAAACCAATTATCAAACCTAAGAAATTGTAGTATTATATATAGATGGAGTTGGTGAATAATTGAAAAAAATTTGTAATATATTTTTGGGACTGATTTTGGCCTTGATTTTTATAATAAATTTAAAATGGGGAAATAATGACCATTTGGTAAGCTATGATGGAATTGAACTTGATTATGTAAAAGCTACTGTAGTAGATGTTGTAGATGAAACTCTGGATTATCCTTACAATTCAAAGCCCGTAGGAATACAAAACATCAAAGCGAAAATTAGAAAAACTGGAGAAATTGTGGATGTAGAGAACAAACTAGAAGCATCCCATAGTGTTTTAGTAAAAAAGAATGATAAGGTGATTCTGGCGAAGAGCAGGAATCCTCATCACAATTCTGAAACTTTTTATAGGATGTATAATTACGATAGAAGTTTCAGTACAATCTTATGGATGGGACTATTTATAATTTTCATAGCACTTGTTGCAGGAAGTAGAGGAATAAAAAGCACGATTGCTCTTGTGATTAGTATATACATAATTTTGTTTTTTGATATTTCGCTTATCATGAATGGATTCAATAATATTGTGATTACGATTTTAACGGTGATTTTGTGTACAATATATTCTACTTTGATATTATATGGTTATTCTAAAATGAGTTTAATAAATATGATTTCTGTTTCGGTATCATTTATATTTGTGAGTATTTTGGTCAAGCTAATGAGTATCGGACTTAATATTTCGGGGTATAATCTAGAAAATGTCGGAGAATTGATACTAGTAATAGGAAAGGTATGGAAATTAAATATTGAAAATTTACTATTTTCAACTGTTGCTATTTCAGCATTGGGAGCGTCAATGGATGTAAGTGTATCGATAGCTTCTGCATTAAGAGAAATTCAATCACTAAACAAAGATGTATCGAGCAAAAAATTATTTAAAAGTGGGATGAGTATTGGCAGAGATATTATTGGAACAATGGTCAACACATTAGTATTTGCATTTATTGGATCATCACTTGTGAGCATTATGATTTTTATATTGCACGGAACAAATACTTTCAATAGAGTTGTGAGTTCTGATTTTTTTGCGGTGGAAATTACGAAAGCGTTAATTGGAATAAGCGTTGTGATTATAATGGTTCCAGTGACTTCTTTTATTGCATCGAAAATATACAAGGAGAATAGTTTTTTTAAGCATATCAAATGATGTGCTTTTTTTAATGCTTTTTTAACAAAATTTTACATTTTATTAACTTTGAAAAACATAAATTTAATATATTAATCGTACAATGTAATAGGTGATGAAATATTGAAGAAAATTGTTAATGTAATTTTAATCTTGCTTTTGGTGGGAATTTTCTTTTTGAATAAAAGACTAGATGATAACGAAAGCTTGATTAGTTACAAGGGTGTGGAATATCTGCGAGCGAAGGTAGTGGAAGTTGTGGATGAATCGCTAGATTATCCGGACAATTCTAAACCTGTCGGCGTTCAGAAGATTAAAGCTAAGATTTTAAAAACTGGAAAAGTTGTGGAGTTGGATAACGAACTTGTGAACACACACAGCATTAAAGTTCACAAAGAAAGTAATGTTATTCTAATTCAAAATCAAAATTCAGGTTCAACTGATGATTATTACTATTCCGTGTACAACTACGATAGAAGTATAAGAATTTTTGTGATTATAGCATTATTTGTAATATTTTTGGCTGTGATTGCTGGGATAAAAGGCCTCAAAAGTGCGATAGCTTTATTTGTAAGTATTTACATAATTTTATTTTTTGATGTGGCGCTTTTGATGAATGGATACAATAATATTTTGATTACGATTATAACTGTAATTTTGTGTGCAGTCTATTCTCTAGTGGTGTTGTATGGATACAGTAAAATGACTTTGGTGAATATGATATCGATAGGAACTTCATTTTTGATAGCGGCTATAATGGTCAAAATCATTGGAAAAGTTTTGTATGTTTCTGGACACAATATGGAAAATGTAGAAACGTTGATTTTGATAGGAAAAACGTGGGGACTTAGGATTGAAAACTTATTATTCTCTGCAGTTTCCATTGCATCTCTAGGTGCTTCAATGGATGTTAGCGTGTCGATTTCATCTTCTTTGAAAGAAATTAAATCATTAAATACAGATTTGGATAGCAAGAAGCTTTTTCAAAGCGGAATGAATATAGGTAAAGATATTATTGGAACAATGGTAAACACGTTGGTGTTTGCATTTATTGGGGCTTCTCTAGTGACGATTATGGTTTTGATATCGCACGGAGTAAGTTTTAATCAGCTTGTAAATTCTGATTTCTTTTCAGTGGAAATCACAAAAGGGCTGATAGGTACGGTCGTTGTGATTATAATGGTGCCGGTGACATCATTATTCTCATCAATTATATATAATCTTAAGGGGGAAAATTAATGAACAAAACGGCAAAAGCGTTATTAGCACTGGGTATGGTATTTTCTATAGCTACAACAGCTACATACACAACTACATTTGCTGAAACTAATGTAAAAAATGATGTTAGCACAACAGCAACACAAACTCAAGAAGAATCTCAAATAAGATTTCCAATCTTGACTATAGGTAAAGACCAAAGCGAAAGAAACTTCACTTGGTACAGCAAGAGTAAAGAACAAGGTTATTTGGAAATCGTAGAAGCAAATGATCAAAAAGATTTTTCAAATGCAACAAAAATCAAAGCTGTAACTTCTGACAAGAACACAACATTTGATATCAATGACAAATCAAACGCAAAAGTAAAAATCGAAAAAGATAAGAAAGATCAAGCTTTAAAAGATTTGTATGAACTTAAAGATATGTCAAACTCTCAAGTTAATATTAAAAACTTGAAACCAAACACTAAATACATGTACAGAGTTTACAATGGTAATGGCAAAAAATCTCAAGTATTCGAATTTACAACTCAACCAAAAGGAGACTTTACATTTGTATTAGCAGGGGACCCTCAAATTGGTGCTGGTAAATTCTACGCAGACAGAGACAAATGGGAAAAAGCATTGGGAACTATCAAAAAACAAGTTCCACAAATGAGTTTCTTGTACAGTTTGGGAGACCAAATCAACGAATATACATCTAAATCAGAATTAGAATACAGTGGATATATAGAAAGAGAAAACGCAAAAGGAATTACATTTGCAACGTTAATTGGTAACCACGATTCACAAGCAAATTCATATTCACAACACTTTGCACTTCCTAACATTCAAGCTGAAGGAAAAACAGAAGCAGGTTCCAACTATTATTTCGTGTACAATAATACGTTATTCATTCAATTAAATTCTAACAACATGAATACTGCTGAACACAAAGCTACAATTGAAAAAGCAATTGAAATGACAAAAAATCAAAAAATCAAATGGAAAGTAGTTGGCTTCCACCACGCAATTTATTCTGCAGCAACTCATGCGAATGACGATGATATCATCAAAAGAAGAGCAGAATATCCAGCATTGATGAAACAATACGGTATTGATTTAATAGTAGCAGGTCACGATCACGTATACACAAGAAGTAGAATGATGAATGGCGGAGTAGCTATTGAAAGTGAAAGAAACTTTACTGACAAATCAAAAGAAGAAGGTAAAGTTCCATCAAAATATGTAAACCCAAAAGGACAATTATATTTAACTGCAAACTCTGCATCAGGTTCAAAACACTATGATTTAGTAGAATTCAAAGACTACATGGCAGTTAGAGACCAACATTACAAGCCAAACTTCACAGAAGTTAAAGTGACTGACAAGTCAATAGTTGCTACAACTTATGAAACAGATTCATTAAAAGTTGTTGATCAAGTTGAAATCGAAAAATCAACTGCAAACACTACAAATGAAAATGTTCAAAGAATTTCTGGACAAAACAGAGTACAAACAGCTATCGAAGTTTCTAAGAAAATGTTCAAAGAAGGAACTAACAAAGTCGTATTAGCTAACCAAGATAATTATTCTGACGTTTTGACAGCTGCTCCATTTGCAAAAGCAAACAACGCATCCTTGTTGTATGTATCTTCTAATTCAATTAGTAAAGAAGTAATGAGTGAAATTGCTAGATTAAAAGCAAAAGAAATCACTATTATCGGTGGAGAAAAATCTGTCGATGAAGGATTGAAAAAAGAATTAGAAAAGAGAAACTTCAAAGTTGACAGACTTTCAGGAATTGACAGATACAAAACAAGTGCACAAATCTCAGCTAAACTTATCAACGATAAGACAACAACATTAGAAATCGCGAGTGGTGAAAATTATGCCGATGCATTATCACTTAACAACGCAGCTGAAAAAGACAAAGCTCCAATACTTTTAGTAAGAGTTAACGCTATCGACAAATCGGTTGAAGATGTTATCAAATCATCAAAAGCATCATTAATAAACATAGCTGGTGGTGAAAAATCAGTATCTGAAAGCACAAAAGCTAACATCAAAAAAATCTCCAATGCTACAGTTAACAGAATTGGCGGAGCTGACAGATACGAAACAAGTATTCTTCTTGCAAAATATTCTGGAGCAAAAGAAGTTGTCGTAGTAGCAAGTGGCGAAAACTTTGCAGACGCATTAGTTGCAGCACCATTCTCAGCAAAACAAAAAGGAGCAATCCTTCTTACTAACAAAGACAAATTAGGACAAAAAACAGAACAATTCATCAAAGATACTAAATTCAACAAATCTTATGTAATTGGTGGAGAAAAATCAGTATCTGAAGATGTAATTACTCAATTAACAAATATCATAAAGTAATCCCATAAACTTCTAAATTTTAGGTATCCTCTCAATTTATATTGAGGGGATATTTTTGTTATGAATTTTAAAAATCAGGGTATAAATAAACCAAATAAAGGGGGAGTATGTATGAAAAGATTACATAAATTTTTAAAAGTTTCGGTTGTTTTATTATTTGCGATAATATTTCTAGCATCTTGCAGTAAAAATAATGTGGAAAAAGAAAATATCAAATTAACTGAAGAACAACAAAAATTGGTTGGAAATTACTTTGAACAAGCTTTTAAAGGGATAAAGACAGGAAAAGATAGAAAGCTTACAGATGAAGAAGTAAATCAAATTAAAAAAGTATTTGTGGAGAAATTTCCTGGATCAGAATTTGATGGAATTGTAAACATAACTTCGAATTTCTTCAAGGCAGGAAGTTACAACGATCCAAAAGAAATGGATTTGGATAGTTTTATCAAATATTTTCCAAGTAAAGTCTTGGAAGAAAATTCTGATGAATTCAAAACTACTCTTGAAAAATTGAAAAAACTAGATAGTTTTTCAGAATTCGAATTATCAGCTAAACTAATGCCGTTAGTTGAAATAGACAAGAATCTCGTAGATGCTACGTTGATAAAATATGCAGGAATTGTGTCTGACGATGTTAAAAGCAAAGGAATGTGCTTGTATTTGAAAGAAAAAAATGCTTATTATACATTTGTAAGCGATGTTTCTATAGGCACTTTTTATCCAACTGAAGGAGAAATCAAAGGCAATGATTTGGTATTAAAATGTAACTATGCGACTCTTACACTTGAAAATAAGGACGGAAATTACTTTATAAAATCATATATTGAGAAATAATTTACACAAAATGACTCCAAAAATTGGAGTCATTTTTAATGTTTCCTGATATTTTTGATTTAAAATTTGAAAATCATTATTTATGATAAAAATTAGTGTAAAACTCTTGAATTTTGGGTAAAATATAGTATAGAGATATTACGAGGAGGTAGCATGGGCAGAAAAAAAGTTTCAGAATATCCTTATACTATTCAAGAATTAAAAGAAATTACGATTCGCCAATTGCAAGAAAGAGGCGTTGAGATAGAAGATATTTCAAAAATAGTGTTTACTTTACAAGAAAAATACTATCCTAATTTGACTATGGAACTTTGTACTGAAAATGTAGAGAGAGTTCTTGAAAAACGAGAAGTGCTGCAATGCGTTTTGACAGGGATTGCTATTGACAAGGCTTGCGACAAAAAATTATTCGACGATCCTATTCAAAAGATTATTGAATCAGATGAAAGTCTTTATGGAATCGATGAAGTGTTGGCTTTGTCTATTATTAACGTGTACGGCTCGATTGGTTTTACTAATTTTGGATATTTGGATAAGGAAAAAATCGGAATTATTAAGGAATTAGACGTGGAAAAAACTGATTGCGTTAACACGTTTTTAGATGATATAGTGGCTGCGATTGCAGCGGCTGCGGCAAGTAGATTATCTCATTCGAGATTTAAATAGGAGATTTTATGTATACGATAGATAACATAAACAAAAAAAGAAGATTCAAGAAGATTGACTTGGATTGTAGCCTTGAAATAGAAGAAGGTTACATATATTTGTTTACAGGTCACGACAAAAATATTGATGAGTTGTTCGATATTTTAGGTTCTTTTACAACTAAATACAATGGAGAATTTTTGTACGGCTTTGAAGAAAAAGAGAACGTACTAAAGAATCCGAAGCTAACTAATGAAGTTGAATTTTCAACATTTTTACAAGATTACAATTCTTCTATGAAGGTGAAGAAGTATCTTAAATTAAAGAAGAAGTTGAGCCCTTATTTTGATGAAGAATTTGTGGATTCTGTTCTTAAAGGATTTGCAATTGATGAATTTGCAAGATTAGAGGATTTGAAGGAAGATTACTGCAACATAGTTCTTATGACTGCGGCACTTGCTACGAACAAAAAAGTTGTGTTGTTGAAAAATTTTGAAATAGCAGACAGGAAACTTTCTTTGGAATTCATAGATATAATGAAAAAACGCCAAGAATTAATCAGAAATACGATTTTGATTTCGGCTCCAATTGTGGAAGAAGTATTCTTTGATTATTTGGTATTAATGCAAAATGGAAGAATCAAATTCAAAGATTCTAAGCACAACATTCTTACAAAAGCGAATGTGGTTCGTGGACCAAAGGAAATTATAACTGCTATGAATTACAAGAGGATTTTGACGAGAACTTCGGATGGATTGGAAGATGAAATTAAAATGTTCGATGATATTAACGAGGATGAACGAATTTTACTTGAAAATAATGGATGTGTAATCAAACAATTACCATTAGATGAATTAATTACAATGATTGAGGAGGGAAATTATGAAAAGACTGTTAAAACAGAAGTTGTCGACTAGTTTGGCGTACGCGTTTTATACCCTTCTGGTATCAGTAGTTATACTTGCAATTATTGGAGGACTTTCCTATTTTAAAATATGGAAATTCGATTTCGGGAAACTTCCACTATTCACATACGTAGTTGCGATGTTCTTGTTCAACACTTTCTATTTTTTATTAGTAGCAAGCAAAGATTATTTCCAAGATTTTGGAATGGATATCGAATCATCCTATCACAGAAAACAAATTAAAAAAGCGACGATATTTGAAAGAATTTTCAATATTGTGTTGGTTTTTGGAATTATAATAGGAATAGTTTATTTGACAAGAATAATGTCAGGATATTTACATGCTAGACAAATCGAAATTTATTATGACAAGATAGGAGTGTTCACAAAAGGTTCATTGTTGTCATACATGCCGAAAGTTTTTGTAATTACAACTATATGTAGCCTTGCATTCAATTCACTGATTTTCTTAGCATATAAACTTGGAGCTGTGAAGATATTCATATTATTTACTGCGATTATTATCGCTGTGAATGTGTTCTTCTCAGAATATTTAATATCAGCATTTAAACTATTCAGTGGACTTAATATGTTTGTATATTTGGGAGCTGGAGTAGTAGCAATTATTTTATCGGTATTATTTACGAACTTCATAAAAGGATTGAATGTAAAATAAAGGAGATAGCTCGGAGCAATCCGGGCTTTTTTTATGAGAAAAATTTATAAATCAAAATTAGGCAATATCCTCATCCAAAGTGATGGAAAAAATATAATAAAATGTGAATTCGTAGATTTTTTCGTAGAAGAAGGTACGGATGAAATAATCGAAAAATGCATATCGTACTTGGATAATTATTTTTCGGGGGAAATTACAGGAAAATTTGAAAATATTCGTATCGAAAAATCTGATTATGCAACCAAAATATTGAAGTTGGTGTGTGAAATTCCATACGGAACTACTGCAACATACACTGACATTAAGGAAAAATACGAAAAAATTTACAACACAAAAACATCACAAAGAGCAGTTGGAAGAGCGATTGGATCAAATGATTTGATGATTTTAATACCTTGTCACAGAGTGATAGGCAAAAATAATAAGCTTACTGGATACAAATTTGGTATAGATAAGAAAAAGTTCTTATTGGATATAGAAAAATCAACGAAAAATCTGTGAAATATAAAGAAATGTTTACGAAATTGCAACAAATAATTTCTAGCCGTTTTTCTAATATTTATAGTGATATAATAAAGAAAAGCGGGAGGGAATTATGAAACTAGAAATTTTGAAATCAAAATTACAGACTTTAGTAAAAACAATTAAAATTTATCCTATGGTACTACTTGCTATATTTATCGCTACAATATTTTCGATTATGGAAATATGGAAAATCGAATTTAATGTATTGAACAGCACATTGATTGTAGATTTGATTATTTCATCATTGTATTTTGCCATGAGCTACATGATTGTAAAACTGATTATTACGGATAAAAACATAGAAATCACAAATGGCCAAAAAGCTGTGGTGTATGCAATAGTATCTGTGATTGTTGGATTATTGTGCTATTTTCTAATAATAAAAGTGGACAAATCACTTTATCTTAAAAACCAAATCACACAAATGGGATTGTTTTTTGCTTTGTTCATTGGAATGTTTGTAGCAGGCCATTTCAACACAGAAATTGATTACGCTGATTACGCAGTAAAAATCATTTTGGCAATAATAGAATCGTTAATTTATTGTGTAACGATTTTCGTTGGAATTGTTGCGATTTTATACACTACAAAAGAATTATTCAAACTAAATTTTAATCTTAGCAATTTAATAGTTACATGTGCAGTAGTAATATTCCTTTTACTAAACGCAACTATAATTTTATCCAAGTTCCCGTTAAAATATTGCGAAGAAAATTTGAAAATAAAATGGCTTACGCCTTTTAAGTTTTTATTTACGAGAATAATTGCTCCATTATTTTTGATATACGGATCGATTTTGCTTCTTTATATAATAAAAGTCGTAGTATTAAAGACAATTCCTAATAATATAATCACAAATCTAATTTTGTGGTATGGATTGCTTTCAGTTGTGGTTTTGTTTGTATCAAAGACAGTAGAAGACAAATTTATAAAAATCTACGATAAAGTTCAACCTTTAATATTGTTGATACTTTCGGGTATGATGTTCTACTCAATAGGTATTAGAATATCGTATTACGGAATAACAGAAGGAAGATATATGGTAGTGATTGGCGGAGTATTTATCGTAATATCGATGATTTACTATTTGTTTTTCAACAAAAAAACATACATCACAATACCTACAACTCTGTTGATATTAACTTTGATATCATCAGTTGGACCAGTTTCTGCGTACAATATAAGTAAAATTGATCAAAAAAACCGATTAGAAAAAATGTTAATTGAAGAAAATCTTCTTGTAAATGGAGAAATAAAACCACAAAAAAATGTAAATCCAGCTAAAATAAAAGAAATAAAAGATAAGCTTGACTACTTCACAAGAAAACACTCAGCAAAAGAATTGGCTTATTTGGATGAAAAATTCACAACTTCGGAAATAAATATGAAAAGAGTATTTGGATTTAGAGGTGATGAATTTGAATCTTTGTATGGTAAAAATAGATTTTATGCAAACAATAAAATAGAAATTGATACAACAGGATACGATAGACTTCTAGAAAACATAGTATTCGAATACGATTTTACTAATCAAAGCATAAACAACACTGGAAATCCAGAAGTTACGTTTTCTAAAAAATCAAACGTAATTGTTATACAATACAAAGGCAAAAAAATAGGTAAACTAAATATCGAAAAATTTAGAAACAAATTAGAAGATTTCTGGAATGAACAAGGTCCCGATATTGACACGGAAAATCCTGATTTATCCATTGTAGATGAAGGTGTGATTGGCGAAACTAAATATAAAACTATACTTGAAAGAGTGGATAGTTTTTATGATAGTGGACAAAAAATGACTTATCAAATCAAATGTTTGTACACAAAATAATTGAATAATATTCTTTACAAAATTTTATCTAGTGTTATAATAAATCTGTATTTTAACAAATTAATTATTGTCAATTGAGGAGAAAATTATGTATAATTTTAACTGCGATTATCTTGAAGGAGTTCATCCAAACATTATAAAAGCACTTGAAGAAACCAACATGGTACAACAACAAGGATATTGCAACGATGAATACACTCATCAAGCAAAAGAACTCATAAAAAGGAAAATTTCGGATCAAGATGTTTACTTCTTGCACGGTTCTACAGCTTGCAATAAACTTTTAATCAAAACATCTTTAAGACCGTTTGAAAGCGTTATTGCATGTGACAATGCACACATAAACACATTAGAAACTGGCGCTATTGAAGATATTGGTCATAAAATAGAAATAGTAGAAGATGAAGATGGATTATTAATTCCAGAAGTAATAGATAAGTTTGTCTCAGAAAGAATGAATGATCCAGCGTATTTCCATAAACCAATTCCTAAAATGGTTTACATAACCAATTCATCGGAGTCTGGAACAATTTATACTAAAGAAAGACTTATGGAAATCAGAAAAGTTTGTGACAAACATGGATTGTATTTATTTATGGATGGTGCAAGACTTGCGTATGCTCTTGCTGCAAAGAACAACGATTTAACACTAAAAGAAATCTGCGATATAGTAGATGCGACATATGTTGGTGGAACAAAATGTGGTGCGATGTTTGGAGAAGCGTTGATATTAAACAATGATGAATTCAAACTTCATTTCAAAAATTACATAAAAGGTTCGGGAATGTTAATTGCCAAATCCAGATTTTTAGGAATTCAATTTAGAGAATTATTCACTGACGATTTGATATTCAAATTAGCAGAGAAAGCAGATGAGCAAGCTGACAGAATTAGACACAGACTACAAGAACAAAATTATGAATTAGCTACACAATCAACCACCAATACGATATTCGTAAACATGGACTATGAAAGATATCACAGATTAAAACATAAATATAATTTTTGCGAAAACTACAAAACAGATGATTATATCAATATAAGAATTTGTACATCTTGGTCTACCGAAGAGCACATGGTAGATGAATTGATAAAAGATTTATAAAAATGCGACCATAAAAAGGTCGTATTTTTTAATGGGATTAAAAAATAAAAAAATATTACAAATAAGTTACAATGATTTAGAAAAATTCACTAAATGCTTTGACACTATAAATTCCTAAAATATCTCATTTTTTATGTACATAATTCCATTAAATAAATATTTCACACAAAAAACACAAAAATATTAGAAAAAAATGTTAAAATATTTCACTCAGAACAGATATGATAATAAATATCAAATGATAATTTTATGAAAACAATATCTCAATAAAATACAGAATATTACAAAAATATTTCAATTACACAAAAGAAAAATAAAACGAAACATTTTATAAAAAAACAGAACACGATAATAAAATAACAATTTAATATTAAAATATTTGAAAAAAACGTTCTTCATGTTATCATTTTCATAAATTCATGTTATAATGAAATTACGAAAAACGTGAAGACTAGAACTTATTTAATTTTAAATATGTATTCACGATTAATTCGGATTTTCTCATATGATTAAAATATTTAAGGAGGAATTGTAAATGAGAAACAAGAAAAGGTTTGTTGCCTTGATGTTAGCCGGCTTAATGGTTGCTGGTACAGCATGTGGAAATGGAGGATCAAAAGACGGAGGCGCTAAGGGTGAAAACACAGTATATAATACTTTCGTAAGTGCAGACCCTGACTCTATCGATGCTCAAAAAGGTAGCGATATGTATGGTAATACTATAGTTAATAACGTATATGAACCACTTATCAGATTAGTTCAAAACGAAGACTTAACATTAAAACCAGAAGCAGCAGCAGCTAAAGAATGGAAAGTATCTGAAGATGCTATGACTTACACATTCACATTACGTGATGGTTTAAAGTGGGAAGATGGTCAACCATTAACAGCAAAAGACTTTGAATATGGTATTAAAAGAACTGTAGACCCTAAGACAGGTTCTGGTTCATCATTCTTATTGGCTGATATACTTAATTTCCAAGAAGTTAACTCCGGAAAAGCTCCATTGGATAAATTAGGGGTTAAAGCTCTTGATGACAAAACATTGGAAATCAAATTGGGCGCTCCAGCACAATATTTCATTAACATCGTACCTTTCAGAGTATGTTTCCCACAAAGAAAAGACATAGTTGAAAAACACGGTGAACAATTCGGTTCTGAAGCTAATACAATAGTAGGTTGCGGACCTTTCAAATTAACTGAATGGACTCACAACTCTAAATTAGTTCTTGAAAAGAACAAAGACTATTGGAACAAAGACAAAGTTAAATTAGAAAAAGTTAACTTAAGAGTAATCACAGACGTTAATACTATGATGAATGCTTTCCAATCTGGAGAAGTTATGAGTGTAAGTACTAACAAACCAGAATGGACTTCTAAGTTCGATAAGAGAGAAGGAACTAAGACTCAAAAAGTAGACCTTCCAGCAGTTGACTACTTTGCAGTTAACCACCAAGATAAATTATTCAAGAACAAAAAAGTTAGACAAGCATTCAACATCGCTTTAGACAGAGAAGGCTTCAACAACACAGTTCTTAAAGGTAAATCAGCTCCAGCTTATTTCTGGGTACCAAAAGCTATTACAATTGAAGATTTGAAATACAGAGATATGGCAGGAAATCCTGTTAAAGAAATGGCTGACAAATTAGGCGATCCTAAAGCTTTATTATCTGAAGGTCTTAAAGAATTAGGAATGGATCCAGATCCATCTAAATTAGAAGTAAGCTTAATTATGACTAATTCACCAGACTTGAAAAAATTCGGCGAATATTTCCAACAAAACTTCCAAAACAAACTTGGTGTTAAAATTAAATTGGAAATGATGGAATGGGCTATCCTTTCTGGTAAAATCAATAAAGGTAATTATCAAATGGGATATTTAGCATGGACTGCTGACTACAACCACCCATCAGCAATGATGTCTCTATTCACTTCAAGTGCTAACGCAGTTAGAACTGGATGGAAGAGCGATGAATATGATAAATTAATCAGAGACGCTGCCAAAGAAAAAGATAAAAACAAACAAGTTGAATTGTATAAGAAAGCTGAACAAATCCTAGCTGATGAAACAGTTATTATTCCAATTATCTCAGGTTCTACAAATATGTACTATCAAGATTATGTAAAGAATATTAACATTAACCAATTCTCAACAGCAGGATTCAAAGACACTTATTTAGAAAAAAAATAAAATAACTAGTAGCAAATGGCAGGCTGTTACAAATAATTTGTAACAGCCTACTAATTGTATATAGGAGGACTCATGTTAAAATATCTTATAAAGAGAATCTTGTATATGGTGCTTACATTATTTGTAATCACAACAGCAACATTCTTCTTGATGCATAATATTCAAGGGGATCCATTGTCTGCGATGGGTAAAACTCTTCCAGAGCAAACAATCAAAAACTACAAAGCAAGATACGGTTTGGATAAACCAGTATCAACACAATATGCAATATTTTTAAAAAATGCATTGCACGGTGATTTAGGTGCATCATACAAATATCCAGGTAGAGAAGTAAAAGCTACAATCGCTCAAACTGCTCCAGTATCTGGAAGAATCGGTGGTCAAGCCATGGTAATAGGTATTACTATTGGTATTATTTTTGGTATTCTTGCGGCTTTAAACAGAGGTAAAGTGCCAGATTATATTATCAGTGTATTAGCTATTTTGGGTATTACTATACCGGTATTTATTTTGGGGGCTCTTTTACAATACGCTTTCGCAGTAAAATTAAACTGGTTTCCAACTTCAGGATATGGAGACGAAATTAAATATACAATTTTGCCTTCAATAGCATTATGCTTTGGTTCTATAGCTACATATGCTAGATATATGAGAAGTAATGTATTGGAAGTTTTGAACGAAGACTACATACTTACTGCAAAAGCAAAAGGTGTATCAGGCTTTAACGTAATTAGAAAACACGTTTTTAGAAATGCTATCCTTCCTATCATCACAATTATAGCTCCACAAATCGTTGGTATCTTTACTGGATCATTCATTATTGAAAGTATGTATTCTATACCAGGTTTGGGAAGTTATTTTGTAAACTCTATAACTGCCAGAGATTATCCTATGATTATAGGTACAACAATTTTCTATGCATTCTTGTTCTTAGTATCTCAATTAGTTGTAGATGTTTTATATGGTATAGCAGATCCAAGAATTAAAATTATAGATTAGGGGATTAGTATGGAAAAAATAGATCAAAGCAAATTTAAAAGACTTTCAGATGATGATAGAACATCTGAGTTTATAGCAAGACCTGTAGTAACATACTGGTCTGATGCTTGGAGAAGATTCAAAGAAAACAAAGCAGCTTTAGTTGCATTTATTATATTAGTATTTTTAGTTGTAATGGTTATCATCGGACCGATGTTAACAGGATATTCTCACGAACAACTAGTTGGAGAAGTAAACTTATCACCAAGTGGAAAATTCTGGTTCGGTACTGACGAACTAGGAAGAGATATTTTCACAAGAATTTGGAGAGGTGGTAGAATTTCCATCATAATAGGTCTTGCAGGTGCAATTATTGGTACTGTTATAGGTTCTATTTATGGGGCAGCTTCTGCATTCTTTGGTGGAAAAGTTGATACAATAATGATGAGAATTGTAGAAATTTTGATTTCTATTCCTTACCTTTTATTAGTAATTATTTTAAGATTGGCTTTAAATTCAAATGGTGTAGGAACTCTTATCTTAGCCATGACTATTACTGGATGGTGTGGTCTTGCGAGACTTGTAAGAGGTCAAATTCTTTCATTAAAAGAACAAGACTATATCATGGCAGCTCGTGTATTGGGTGTTAGCAACAAAGATATCATTATCAAACACCTTATTCCAAATACTTTGAACGTAATACTTGTATCAATTTCATTTGATATTCCAGGATATATATTTGGTGAAGCTTTCTTAAGTTACTTGGGACTTGGTGTACAACCTCCAGAAACTTCTTGGGGACTTATGTGTTCACAAGCTCAACAAGTATTCCAATTTTATCCTTATCAATTGTTTTTCCCAGCTCTAATGATCGGGTTAACAATGCTTTCATTTACTTTGTTAGGTGATGGTTTGAGAGATGCGCTTGACCCTAACCTTAGACAGTAGGAGGAAAAAACATGAGCAAGAATAAATACAAAGATGTAGACGAATTAAAAAGAGAACAAAGTCTTTCAGAAGAAACATTTGTTGAAGAAACTGCTATTGATGAAAATGGTGAAGTTGAAACAACAACTAAGTTTGTTTCATCTGAAGTTGTAGAAGATATAGTTAACGAAGAAAATAATATGAACGAAAAAATAAATTTATCAGAAGAAATTACAAGAACTGCAAGAGTAGCTAAGGATTACACTAACAGACCAAAAGTAATTGAAGTAGATAACTTGAATGTATCTTTCAATACTTACGCTGGAGAAGTAAAGGCTGTAAGAGGCGTAAGCTTTGACATTTACGATGGAGAAGCGTTGGCCTTAGTAGGTGAATCTGGATGTGGTAAAACAGTAGTAAGTAAGTCTATACTTCAAATTTTACCTCAATCAGCAGTTATCAAAGAACCATCTTCAATTAAATATATGGATGAACAAGTTCTTAAAATGGACAAAAAGAGATTGAGACAATATAAGGGATCTGATGTATCTATGATATTCCAAGACCCTATGACTTCTCTTAACCCAACAATGAAAATAGGTAAACAAATTACAGAATCACTTTTATTGCACACTGATTTATCAAAGGATGAAGCAAAAAAAGAAGCTGTTAAATTGTTAAAGACTGTAAATATTCCTAATGCTGAAGAACGTGTTAAACAATATCCACACGAATTATCAGGTGGTATGAGACAAAGAGTTATGATTGCCATTGCATTGGCATGTAACCCTAATGTTATTTTAGCTGACGAACCAACTACAGCACTAGATGTAACAATTCAAGCACAAATTTTGGATTTGATGAGAGAATTGAGAGACACTAAAAACACTTCTATAGTTCTTGTAACTCACGATTTAGGTGTAGTAGCTGACTTTGCAGATAGAATTCAAGTAATGTATGCCGGTGAAATTATGGAAACTGGTACTGTACAAGAAATATTTAAGGATGCACATCACCCATACACATGGGCATTGTTGATGAGTGTTCCAAGACTTGACTCATCAAAAGATAATGAATTGTATTCATTAGGTGGAACTCCACCAGATTTATTGATGGAAATTCCAGGATGTCCATTTGCTGCAAGATGTGATTATGCAATGCAAATTTGTAGAGAAAAGAAACCGCCTGAAACAAGATACTCAGATCATCATGTTTGCAGATGTTGGTTGACACATGAACAAGCACCAAAAGTTGAAAGACCTTATTAGGAGTGAATTATGTCAGAAACTAAAGTTATTAAAGATAAAAACATAGATTATTCAAACAGAGAAGTGCTTGTTGATTTAGAAAACTTAGATAAGTTTTTCAAAGTTGGTAAGAACAAGACTTTAAAAGCTGTTGAAAATGTAAATCTTAAAATATATAAAGGGGAAACTTTCGGACTTGTAGGAGAATCTGGATGCGGTAAAACTACATGCGGCAGAACTGTAATTAACTTATACGATCCTACAAATGGTAAAGTTATATATGAAGGAAAAGATACTTCAAAATTGAGCGGTAAAGAAAGACAAGCTTTCAAGAAAAAAGCTCAAATGATTTTCCAAGACCCATACTCATCTCTAGATTCTAAGATGACAATAGGCGATATTATTGGAGAAGGTATCAGAGTTCACTTCCCTGAAATGAAAGAAAAAGATATTCAAAACAGAATTACAGAATTATTAAAAACTGTAGGACTTAACGCTGAACACGGAGCAAGATTCCCACACGAATTATCTGGTGGTCAAAGACAAAGAATTGGTATTGCTAGAGCTTTGGCTGTAGAACCTGAATTTATCGTATGTGACGAACCTATCTCAGCACTTGATGTAAGTATTCAAGCACAAGTAGTAAACTTGCTTATTGAATTACAAAGAGAAAAGAAATTAACTTACCTATTTATTTCACACGATTTGTCAATGGTAAAACACATTTCAGATAGAATCGGCGTAATGTATTTGGGTAGTATGGTTGAAGTATCTTCAAACACAAAGATTTATCATCAACCACTTCATCCTTACACTAAAGCATTGATTTCTGCAATTCCTATTCCAGATCCAGATGTATCAAGTGAAGGCCGCGTTAAATTACAAGGTGAAATTCCTTCACCAATTAATGCACCAGAAGGATGTAAGTTCTGTACTAGATGTAACTACGTAATGGAAATCTGTAAAAAAGACAGACCAGTTTTAAAAGAAATTTCCGATAAGCACTTCGTAGCATGTCACTTATTTGATAAAGGCTTGGAAGAAGGCTTAAGAGCGATGAAAGAACAAGACGCAAAGCTTAGTCGTACGACACCTGTTGAAGCTGAAGAAAATGTTGAAGAAACAACAGCAGAAGCTGAAATGGACAAGAGATTAGAAGACGAAGCTCAAGCTAGAAACATCGATTCTACAGGAATGACAAAATAAATTACAAACCTCGCCAAGTGCGAGGTTTTCTTTTGCCCAAAATTCAAACACAAAACGAAATATATGATAAAATAATCAATAGTGCAAATTTTATTTTATTATTACGCTTATTTAAATTTGCTATGATATAATAAATCGAGAGGGGAATTATGATTAAGAATATATTATTTGATCTTGATGGCACAATTACAAATTCTTATGAAGGGATTGTAAATGCCGTTAAGTTTAGTTTGGATAAAATAAATTTTAAATATGATGAAAGTAAGCTTATATCTTTTATAGGACCTCCTTTGAAAGACAGTTACATGAATTTGGGTTTTAGTGAAGAAGAATCAAAAGATAGAATTGAAGATTTCAGAGATTATTATTTTAGAAAAGGCATGAAGGAAATGCACTTGTATGAGGGAATAGTAGAAACTATCCAAAAACTTCACGACACAGGATATAAAATTTATTTGGCGACTAGTAAAGTTGAATCATCAGCCAAGAAAATTCTTTCAGACAATAATCTGTTGAAATATTTTTCTTATGCTGCCGGTGCTACTATGGATCAATCGAGGGTTGAGAAGGAAGATGTAATAGCTTATTTGATAGATAAAACTGGTATAAAACCAGAAGAATCTATTATGGTTGGAGACAGACTTCACGATATTGAGGGCGCAAAGCTTAACAATATCAAAGCGATCGCTGCAGGATATGGATTTGGAAATGAAGATGAATACGAAAATGCAGTTTTCATTGCAAATAAACCGTCTGATGTATACGAATATGTGATTAATCAAAATGATAGGTGATTTGAATGGTTAATAATATTAAAGGAAAAGTTATTGAATTTTCAAAAGAAAATGAAGAAGTTAGAAGTCTTATAGAAACGGGAAGAAGACTTAATCCTACTTTAAAAAAGGACGAAAACACTGATTATCATTTTGTTTTTGGAGTAAGTGATTTCGAAAAGTTTAAGGATTCACACTTCATTGAAAGTTTATTCGGTGATGTGTTGATGCTGGAGAAATCTGACAAATTAACTTATACAAATAAAATTAATCCGCATAATATAAGCTACACTATTATTCTCGATGATATTTCGAAAATTAGAATATTTTTCATAAAAGAAAACACGATGCAAGCGTATATTAATGAAGATAGTCAATCGGAAATTTTGCTGGATAAAGACCAAGTTTTGGTTGGAAATAGCACAAAATCGGATGTTTGTTTCAGACAATTAAAGCCAACAAAACACGAATTCGAATCGTTAGTCAATCAAATGTTCATAAATTCATTGAACGTTGCAAAGGGATTGTATAGAAAAGAAGAAATCTACGCCATTCAAATGTTTTATCATGTCAGAGAAAATGTAGATAAAATGACTGGCTACTACATTGGAAGTAATTACGACTTTAATGTAAATATTGGATACAATTACGAATACATCAAGACTTATCTTCCAAAAGAGCACTATGAAAGATATCTGCAAACATATCCGTTACCTGAATTGGAAAACTTGTGGAGTACTTTATTCAAATCATGTGATCTTTTTAGAAAACAAGGACTTCACGTTGCAGAAATTTTGGGATACGAATATCCTAAGAGAGTTGACCGAGATATTATGCAAAAAATTAGAGACATATGGCAAAGATCATACGATTAAAAAAACTGGTTTGTATAAACCAGTTTTTTTTATCCCTTAAATATTTCCAAACCAAACATATCACACATATCGTTTAATCCTTGTAGGATTTCGTCACGACTGTAGTTTGATTTTTGAAGTTTTTCGTCAGAAAGTCCTTTTAATTTGTCATAAAATCTAGTAGCAATTGTCGCATACATTAGATTATTTGTCTCTAGCTTTTCGAATAAAATATTTTCTGCATCATTAATTCTATCTTCTTCGATAAGATTTTCCAACAATCTTTCAAATTCGAATGAATCTTTTTGGTATTGTTCATTTTCGTTTAATTTTCTACTTGTTTCCATATCTGTAAATAATTTTTGCAAAAATTCACTTACTACGTTGATTTGTTTTAATAGCCAATCGTTTGATTCTATCATGTTATCACTCTTTCTAAATTTCTCTACTTATATTATACTAAATTTCTTAGTTTTGATATACTATTATTAGAATAAGATTATCGGAGAAAATTATGATAGTAAAATTAAAAAGAAATCCTAACGAAAAGGAAGTAAAAAAATTAATAAATTTTTTAAATGAACAAAACGTCAGAGTTGACGAGACTGTTGGCGATAGATACACGATTATTTCATTGATAGGAGATACTTCTAGTATTGATGAAAAGTTAATATCGCGTTTTGATATCGTGGACAAGGTTATTAGAATTGAAGAACCTTTTAGCAAGGCGAACAAAAAAAATCATCCACAACCTAAAATTGTCGATGTAGACGGCGTCAAAATAGGTGACGGGAATTTTTGTGTAATGGCTGGACCTTGCTCTGTTGAAAGCGAAGAACAAATCATTACAATTGCAAAAAGTGTGAAGGAAAACGGAGCAAATATCCTTCGAGGTGGAGCATTTAAGCCAAGATCATCGCCTTATGCTTTTCAAGGATTGGGTAAAAAGGGAATTGATTTGTTAATCCAAGCAAAAAAAGAAACTGGACTTCCAATTATTACGGAGATTATGGATTTGTCTGACTTGGATTATTTCAACGATGTAGATATGTTGCAAGTTGGAGCTAGAAATATGCAAAATTATTCCTTGCTTAAAGAGTTGGGACGTTCAGATAAACCAGTATTGCTAAAAAGAGGTTTGTGCGCGACTTACAAAGAATGGATAATGAGCGCTGAGTACATTATGACTGGTGGCAACGAAAATGTCGTGTTGTGCGAGAGAGGAATTCGAACTTTCGAAACTTATACAAGAAATACTTTGGATATTTCAGCTATTTCTGTGATGAAGGAATTGTCACAACTTCCTATAATTATGGATCCATCACACGCAAGCGGCAAATATACTTTGATTGAACCACTATCACTTGCATCGACTGCTGCAGGCTGCGATGGGCTTATGATTGAAGTTCACAATGATCCTGAAAATGCACTTAGCGATGGACCACAATCTGTCACTTGCGAAAGATTTAGAACAATAATGAGAAAAGTAAGGAAATTAAGACAATGTATTCAGTAATAAATGTGAATAATTACGACTGCATGATTGGATTAGATGCTTTAAATCAATCAAGAGATTATTTGAAAAATTTTATAAAATCCAAGGCGATTGTTATTACTGACGAAAATGTGGACAGATATCATCACAAAACATTGGATATTTTGCTAGACGATTTGGAAATTGAGCATGAATTTTACGTTATTAAACCTGGTGAATCTTCCAAATGTTTATCGGAATACGAAAAAATAATGAATTACATGAGCATGTCTTATCACAGAAATGATACTGTGATTGCTTTTGGTGGAGGGGTTGTCGGTGATTTGGCTGGATTTGTGGCAGCGACTTTCATGAGAGGAATTGATTTTATTCAAATTCCCACGACTGTTTTGTCAATGGTGGATTCTTCTGTAGGCTCAAAGACGGGAATTGATTTACCTACTGGGAAAAATTTGATTGGTGCTTTTAAAGATCCTGCACTTTGTATTATCGACCCACTTTTACTAAAAACATTGGACGATTACGTATTTGAAGATGGATTTGGAGAAATAATCAAATACGCAATTTGTTTTGATGAGGAATTATTTGACATGATAAGTTCCAGAAGATACACAAAACAAAGCAATTTATCAGAAATTGTAGAAATTTGTGTAACTATCAAAAAGGATATCGTGCTTAAAGATAAATTGGAACAGAACTTGAGGAGATTATTAAATTACGGGCATACATTGGGACATGCTGTCGAAAAATTATCAGATTACAGTGTGATGCATGGGCATGGCGTAGCTTATGGAATGAAATGCATGGCGAAAAAATACAGCGAAGACTACGACAAAATATTAGAAGTTTTGAAAATGTATAATTTAGATGATAGTTATGATTATTCTGTAGATGATGTGTACGATGTAACTCTTCGTGACAAGAAGAACACAAAAGACATGATATCTTTGATAATTTCAGAAAAAATCGGTGATTGTACGATTATAAGCGTGAATAAATCTGATTACAAAAAGGTTTTGAGTGATATTTATGAAGATTAGAACTTACAAATTACAGGGAAAGGTGGATGCTATATCTTCCAAATCATTTGCACACAGGTTTTTGATTTTGGCAAGTGTTGCAGATACAGACACTACTATTATCATTAACGAATTTTCAAACGATATAATGACAACTATTGACTGTTTGAGAAATTTGGGAGTAGAAATCGAAATAAATGAAAACGAAGTTACAGTTCATCCTTCTTTTTTTCAAAAAGATGTGTCTGATATCAATGTGAATGATTCAGGTTCAACTTTTAGATTTCTGTTGCCATTGGTAAGTTTCCTATCACAAAAAACAAATATACAATGTAGCGGAAGACTACAAGATAGGCCGATAAAAGAATTGGTGGATCAATTGAAATTATCGGGTCTTACTTTTAGTGAAGAGAAACTTCCATTTACTGTTGATGGAACTTTTCACAAAATTGATTTCGAATTTCCAGGCGATGTCTCTAGTCAATATATCTCTGCAATAATGATGATTGCACCACTAATCGGTGGCTGCGAAATCAAATTATCATCAAAATTGGAATCTACCGGATATATCAAAATCACACAAGAATGTTTAAAATTATTTGGTGTAGATTCTGAGATTTTGCTCGACAAAGTCATCGTAAAACCAGGCGCATTAAAATCTCCAGGAAAAATTATCGTAGAAGGAGACTGGTCAAACGCAGCATTTTTCTTGTGTGCAAATGCATTGGGTGCAGATATAAAAGTTGAAAATTTGAAAAAGGATTCGGTACAAGCAGACAGAAAAATCGTTGAGTTTCTAGAAAAAATTGAAAATAACGAGAATTACTGCGAAATCGATATATCACAAACGCCAGATTTATTTGTAATTTTGGCGGTGGTTTTGTCTCAAAAATGCGACAAATCAGTCTTAAAAAACGCCAAAAGATTGAGACTCAAAGAATCGGATAGAATTAAATCAACTTACGATATGTTAAAATCATTCGGCGTAAACTGCGAGATAGAAGGAGATAATCTAGTAATTTACAAATCAGAAATGAAACCTGCAGTTGTAAATTCTTGTGATGATCACAGAATTGTAATGGCGGCTGCAATAGCTTCAATCATTACAAAAGAAGTTGAGATAAAAGATTGGCAAGCTGTGAAGAAATCTTATCCATCGTTTTTTGATGAAATAGAAAGGTTGGGTAGCGATGTCATCGATAGGTAAATTAGTTAAGTTAACTGTGTGGGGAGAGTCTCATGGCTCGATGATTGGTGGAGTGATTGATGGAGTTGATACAGGAATCAAAATCGACTACGAAAAATTGAGAGCACACATGAAAAGAAGATCTCCCGGCAAATCCAACACGACACTTAGAAAAGAATCAGATGAAGTTGAGTTCGTATCGGGGATTTTGAATGATACAACAACGGGTGCTCCACTATCTTTTGTGATTAAAAACTCAGATCATCATTCAAAAGATTATTCAAATATCTATAATACGCCAAGGCCATCGCATGCAGACTATCCTGCAACTGTTAGATACAATGGTTTCAACGATATCAACGGAAGCGGGCATTTTTCTGGAAGATTAACTGCAGTGATTAACGTGGCAGGATTTATTGCAAAAGAAATTTTGAAACAACACGATATTTATGTGTTCAGCCACTTGTATTCACTCGGTGATATTGTAGATGAAAGATTTGATGATTTAAAATTTACAGACTACAGTGATTTGAAAAATAAAAAAATCGAAGTAATAAATGATAAAATAATTGATAAAATAGATGACAAAATAGAAGAATTGAAAGATAGAAAAGATTCCGTTGGCTCAAGCGTTGAAACTGTTGTGTATAATTTGAGAGCGGGAGTTGGAGATACGCTTTTTGATTCGATTGAATCGAGATTGTCGCAAAGTTATTTTGGAATTGGTGCAGTAAAATCGGTTGAATTTGGCTTGGGAAAATCATTCGACAAATCAAATGCGTCTGTTGTGAATGACTGCTACTATATAGAAAATGAACAGATTAAAACCAAAACGAATTACAACGGAGGAATACTTGGAGGGATTTCTACGGGAATGCCTATTATTTCCTTAGTAACATTCAAACCACCTGCATCGATTGGAATAACACAAGAAACAATTGATTTGAGAAATAGAACAAACACTACTTTGACCGTTGAGGGAAGGCATGATCCAAGCATTGGAATCAGGGCTGTAAGTGTTATGGAATCTATCACGGCGTTTGTGATTTACGATTTGTTAAAGGAGTATGGATGGAAAAATTTAGAAAAGAAATAGATGAAATTGATTCTGAAATCGCCAGGTTATTAGAAGAAAGATTCGAGATTTGTTCCGAAATTGGCGAGTTTAAATCAAAAAACAATATTGAAACAGAAGACAAATCGAGAGAAAAGAAAATTTTTGAAAAGATAGATCAAACAGATTTAAAATATCGTGATAATATAAAGGAAGTTGAAGCTAAAATTTTACTAGAATCGAAAAAAATTCAGGATAATTTGAAATGAAATACGGACTATTAGGGAAATCTTTAAAGCACAGTTATTCAAAAGAGATTCACGAACTATTAGGATACTACAATTACGAATATTTTGAAGAAGATAATTTGGATAAATTTTTCAAAAGAAAAGACATCAATGGAATCAATGTAACCATTCCATACAAGGAAGAGGTCATAAAATATTTGGACGAAATGAGTGACGATGCGAAAAAAATCGGCTGTGTAAACACAATTAAATTCGCCGATACTATCAAAGGATACAACACGGATATCGACGGAATGGAATACATGATTAGTCGAATTGTCAACTTAAAAGGCAAAGAAGTCGTAATCTTAGGAGATGGCGCAACGAGCAAAACTGCCGTAGAATGTGCGAAAAGGCTTCAAGCAAGAACTATCAAAGTGATTTCAAGAAAAGGTGAGCACAAGTTTGAAGATGTAGAATATTACAAAAACTGTGACATTTTAATCAACGCAACTCCAGTTGGAATGTATCCGAATAATTTGAAATCAGTCATAAAAATTGGGAAAATCAGACCAGAAGCTGTGTTTGATGTGATTTATAATCCAAACAAAACTTCTCTTTTGATGGATTGCGACAGGCTTAGAATTCCAAACGACAATGGTTTGAGAATGCTCGTGTATCAAGCTGTTAAAGCGTGCGAGATTTTCACTTCTAAAAAAATAGACTTCGATGTTGTAGAAAAAATCGTACAAAAAATTAGAACGAAAAACATGAATATTGCGCTAGTAGGAATGCCAGGAAGCGGAAAAAGCACAGTTGCTAAAATCATTGCAAAAAATACTGGCAAGAAACTTGTGGATATAGATAAAATCATCACGCAAAGATATGGAGATATTAGCGATATATTTGCTGCACAAGGAGAAAATTATTTCAGAAAAATAGAGTCCGAGGTCTTGGAAGAATTTTCTAAAGAAAAGAATTTGGTTATCGCAACTGGTGGAGGAGCAGTTACTGTGAAGAAGAATTTTTATTATCTTCACCAAAATTCTGTCGTTTATTGGATTGACAGACCGAACAGTAAATTATCCAAGAAAAATAGACCGATTTATAAAACAAATACTATGCGTGAAATTAGACAAAACAGAAATTATTTGTACCGAAGATTTAGTGACAAATACTTCAACAATTACAACGCAAAAGCAACTGCCAAATTAATCGTGGAGGATTTCAATGAAACTATTTATTATTAATGGGCCAAATTTGAATATGCTCGGCATAAGAGAGCCAGAAATTTATGGTACATTGACATTACAAGACATTGAATCCAAGATGAAATTATACTGCATAAAAAATAATATTGACGTAGAGTTTTATCAATCAAATCATGAGGGAGAAATCGTGGATATTATTCAAAGTGCTTACAAAAAAGCGGATGGAATAATCATCAATCCCGCCGCATACACGCACACTTCTGTTGCGATTTTGGATGCATTGAAAGCTGTGAATATTGACACTGTTGAGGTGCATTTGTCAGATGTTGACGAGAGAGAAATTTTTCGAAAATTTTCTTACGTGTCACTCTTTGCTAAAAAAGTTATAAAAGGAAAAGGTGCAGAAGGATATATCGAGGCTATCGATTTTTTCTTAAATAGAATATAATAGAAGTATGAAAAATCAAGGAGGAGTTATGGACGAATTACAAAAACGTGGTTTATTTAATGAACACGGAGATATTGAATTATCAAAGAGAAAAATTATTAATGGCAACACTACTAATTTGAACGATTTTAACAACATAAAATATTCTTGGACAAGTGAATGGTACAGACAAGCTATGAACAACTTCTGGATTCCAGAAGAAATCAACTTAAATCAAGATATCAAGGATTACAGAAATTTATCAGAAGACGAAAAGATTGCTTACGATAAAATTTTATCTTTCTTGATTTACTTAGATAGTTTGCAAACTGCACAACTTCCAAACTTGGAAGCATACATTACTGCTAATGAAATAAACTTGTGCTTATCCATCCAAGCATTCCAAGAATCAATTCACTCTCAATCCTATAGCTATATTTTGGATACGATTTGTTCTCCAGAAGAAAGAACGGACATTTTGTACCAATGGAAAGATGACGAGTTTTTGTTAGAAAGAAACAGATTCATCGGAGATCAATACAACGACTTTTTTGAAAAGAAAAGCGAACGAAACTTCATGAAAGCTCTTATTGCAAACTATATTTTGGAAGGAATTTACTTCTATTCTGGATTTATGTTCTTCTATAACTTGGGTAGAATGGGTAAAATGCCAGGAACTGTTCAAGAAATCAGATATATCAATAGAGATGAAAATACTCACTTGTGGTTGTTCAGATCTATGATTTTGGATTTGAAAAAAGAACGTCCAGAATTGTTTACTGAAGAAAAAAATGCTCAATACAAAGAAATGATAAAACAAGGGGCAGAAGCTGAAATAGAATGGGCAAAATACGTTATTGGTGAAAAAATCCAAGGCTTGTCCATTAAAATGGTTGAAGATTACATCAAATATTTGGGTAATTTGAGATCTACAGGACTTGGTTTTGGGGTTATTTATCCAGGTTATGAAAGAGAAATTCCTTCAATGAAATGGGTGAGCGAATATTCTGATCCAAACAAAATTAAGACAGACTTCTTCGAAGCAAAACCATCAGCATATTCAAAATCAGCGATAATAGAAGACGATTTATAAAACAAAACCCGGCATTTTAATAAAAGAAATGCCGGATTATTTATTTTAAAAATATGAAAATACAATTAGAAGACAAAAGATATCAAAAAGAGTGTATCGATATTTTTACTATATTTGATTTGAAACAAAATCTAGAATTTGGAGAAAGTGATTTTGTAATAGGCAAAGATTACGTAAAAAAAGATATAACATATCCATTTACAACGAGATTAGAATTAAAAAAAATACTGTATACGATATTTTCGAAAAAATACAATTACACAAATGATTGGGGAATATTAACGGGAACCAAGCCATCAAAGATTTTGAGAAATCACACAGACGAAGAATTAAGACAAATGTATTTAATTAATGATGAGAATTTGAAATTACTTCGAGACATCGACAAAGTTCAGTCTGGCATAGACTTTGATGAGAAAAATTACAACATATACATCAACATTCCTTTTTGCCCGAGCAGATGTGATTATTGTTCCTTTCCAACTATTGTTTACAAAAACAACGACAGAAGAGAAGAATACTTAGGTTATCTATTGAAGGAAATAACAGAAGTTTCGAAAAGCATCGACAAGTACAAAATCAAAACAATTTATGTTGGGGGTGGAACTCCGACAAGTTTGGATTACACAATGCTTGAAAAATTATTGAAAGCTATTGAAAAATGTTTTGTGTCAGAAAACTTACTTGAATACACATTTGAAGCTGGACGAGAAGATAGTTTGGACTTTGACAAGTTAAATTTGTTAAAAAAGTACAACGTCACAAGAATTAGTTTGAATCCACAAACTTTTAACGAAAAAGCACTGAAAGCTATGGGAAGAATTCAAAATAATGATAACCTGATTGATTTGTACACTCAAGCTAAAGACTTGGGATTTGTGATAAATATGGATTTTATACTAGGATTATTGTATGATGATGTGAATAATACGAGAGAAAATCTCGAAATTTTAAGTCGATTACAACCGGATAATATAACTTTTCACACATTGTCAATTAAAAATGGAAGTAAGTATTCACAACGATACGACAAAGAAAATTTTAGAGAAAATATTGCTGAGAAGCAAATGCAATTGGTAAAAGAATGGACATCACAAAATAATTACAGTCCATATTATTTATACCGTCAGAAAAATATTCTGAATAATATGGAAAATATCGGATATTGCAAGGAAATTCCTTCACGATACAATATTGTAATCAACGAAGAATTAGAAAGTATAATAGGATTTGGAATGACTGCTAATTCTAAAATCATAAAAGATGGTATAATAAAATACACGAACTACAAAAATTTGAGAGATTATTCAGAGAAATTGGACGAAATAATAAAAAGAAAGGTGGAAATTATCAATGGGTGAACTAAAGAAAAGAGAAGAATTCAAATCTGATAAAAGTAGAGTTTTCCAGACGATAAAAGATAGATTATTGGATAATTCAACGCCAACAGGAGTTGAAAACCAATATGTAATAGATAATTTGGGAGTTTCAATGACTTATACTATAAAAGAAATCGTTGAAAACGAAAAAATGTACATCGATTTAAACTCCAAAAGCATAGATGGATATTTGAATTTTGATTTTGGAGATACAAATTCAGGAAGTTTTGTGGATGTTGACATTAAGCTTCATAACAAATCTATATTTGGTGGATTGATGAATTTCGTAATGGATGTAGAAAAAATTGAGAATAAATTAGTATACGAATTGAAAAAAGAATTGGGAGAATTGTAAAACACCAACATTTACAAAAAATATATCAGATAAAAACCTCATTTTTGGAATCTAAAATAGAATTTAGATACCATTTATGAGGATTTTTTTTACTTTAACAAGACAAATTTTATTGAGATGCAGTCAAAAATACGTTAAATATTACAAAAATGTAATATTTTCAGCAGTTGTACTCAGTTGACAAACGAAAACGAAATTTGCTGTAACCTTTTTGTAACCCTTAAATTTCAAGCGTTTAATATTTTTTTAATTTGAGCAAATAGATACAAAGCATTTAAATGAAAATATATATCGATTAGATACGAAAAAACATGTTCCTTTTTCTTGAATTATTTTTCGAGGTTTTATAAAATAGCCGGGTAGTAAAAAATAAACACAAAAAAATCTAGAAAAGAAAGAGGAGATACAAATGAATTTTAGAAAGTTAATTTTAAATTCTTCAGTTGTCATTATGACAAGCTTATTAGCATTTGTACCATCAAATTCACAAGCGAAAGATTTGAATAATGTTAAAGTAGAACAAAAATCAAGTGAAAATATACAATCAAAAAAATATTGGATAAATGATGATACAGATTTATTTAAAAGTGAAAATGAACATAGCAAAATAATCGAAGGTTTGGATCAAGGTGATAATGTAAAAGTTGAAAAAATCGGAGATGTTTTTGCAAAAGTTTCTGTTACTATAGATAGTAAAAATTATGCGGGATTTATTTACAAATCATATTTGTCAGAAAAAGAAGTTAAACCAGATCCAAATAAATTTGAAGGATGGGTTAATGTTGAAACTAAAGTTTTTGATTCAAAAGAAAAAGAAGCAAAAGAATTGGGTTTAATCGACAAGGATTCGGAAATTAAAGGTCACATAGAAGAAGATAATTTGAGAATTACTTATTTTGGAAGAACAGCTTATATTCAAGCAAAGAACACTACAAAAGAATCTCCAAAAGACAGAGATGCGCGATTGGCAAAAGAAAGAAAAATCCAAGCTCAAAAACTTGCTGAAAAAAGAAAAAAAGAACAAGAAGAAAAAGAAAAACAAGCCCAATCAGCTCCTAAAAATGTTTCAGGAAGAACTATTACAATGAGATCTACTGCTTATACTTCAGATCCATCTGAAAATGGCGGATATTCTACAACAGCAATGGGAACTGCTATAAGATATGGTGTAGCAGCTGTAGATCCTAATGTTATTCCATTGGGAACTAGACTGTACATTGAAGGTTATGGATACGCTAGAGCAGAAGATACTGGTGGAGCAATCAAAGGAAATAAAATCGACTTAGTATTTGGATCAAAATCTCAAAGCAACAATTGGGGAAGAAGAACGGTTAGAGTTACAATCTTAAATTAATATATTATTACGATATATCAGGCGATGAAATTCATCGCCTTTTTTAATTGACAAATACATAAGATATGATATAATAAAAAGTTTTATTATTGAATTAAATTTCTGATTAAGCTATAATATAAAGTGAGGTGATAGTATGTTTAAAATAGGTGATAAGATTGTTTATCCTATGCACGGTGCAGGCATAATTACCGAAGTACAAAATAAAGAGGTCTTGGGAGTTAAGAAAGATTATTTTATTTTGAAAATGCCAATGGGGGAAATGAAAATCTCAATACCTGTAGATAAGATAAATGATATGGGAATAAGATTTGTTGCAGAAGAAGAAATAATCCATTCTTTAAGAGATATTTTAAAGAATCAAGAAGTTGATTTTCCTTCAAATTGGAATCAAAGATACAAAGAAAATCTCGAAAAATTAAGAATTGGAGATATAAAAGAAACTGCTATCGTGTACAAGGGTTTGTATGAATTAGACTCATCAAAAGGCTTATCCATGATTGAAAAGAAAGTACTCAATACCTCCAGAAAAATGCTTATTAGCGAAATAGCAAGTGGATTGAATTTAAAACCATCAGAAGCTGAAAGTATGGTGAACGATTTGATCGATTTAGATTAAAATATTTTTGAAAGGAGAAATGTTTTGTTCAGACGAGGGATGTCAATACTGATATCTATCATCGGAGCTGTTTTAGGAATTATATTTACTAATGTTATTTTCAGCAATTTTATCGAAAAATCAACAAGTATGATTATCAAGATAGTTGCAATGATTGTAGCAGCAGTTGTTTTTGGATTTATATTTTATGCTTTGGCTCCGAAATTAATATCGGTAGAATTAAAATTAATAGAATCTATCGAAGATTCGCTTAAAAAATTCTCTCTGGTCGATATTATTATAGGAACAATTGGTCTTGTGGTTGGGCTTGTATTAGCTTTTTTGATATCGCAGCCATTGTTAAAATTAAATATTCCAGGGATAGGAACTGTGTTGACGGTAATATTAGAAATTGTGTTTTTCATAGGAATGGGGTTTTTGGGGGCAAAGCTTGCTTTGAATTACCATGACGATTTCATTTCGTTTTTTGAAAAAGTTAGAACCAAAGAAAAACCAAATCTAAAATTTTCCAACAAAGATAGCAAAGTTAGACCTAAAATCGTAGATACTTCTACTATTATTGACGGCAGAATTATCGATATATTGAAGACGGGATTTTTGGAAGGAAATCTAATAATTCCTATATTTGTCATCGAAGAACTTCAACATATCGCAGATTCTGATAATTATTTAAGAAGACAAAAAGGTAGACGAGGATTGGATATTTTAAAAACTATGCAAACTGAGTACAAGGACAAGGTTAAAGTGGTTGACAAGAGATATCCAAACATTGACAAGGTAGATTCAATGCTTGTGAAAATGTCAGAAGAATTGAATGCCAATTTACTTACGAACGATTATAATTTGAATAAGGTTGCAGACTTGCAAGAAGTTTTCGTATTCAACATAAATGATTTGGCAAATGCTATGAGACCTGTTTTTGTGGCAGGTGAACCAATAAATGTGTCAATCATAAAAGAAGGACGAGAAAACAATCAAGGCATAGGATACTTGGACGATGGCACTATGATTGTAGTAGAAGATGGCAAAAAGTATCTTGGAGAAATTATTGAGTGTACAGTAACAAGTGTTCTTCAAACTTCTGCAGGAAAGATGATTTTCGCAAAAAAATCTGATGAGAAGGATAATTAGTATTATTCAATTAAATGACTTTTGAATTTTATGTAGAGAACTATTTTATTAGTTCTCTTTTTTATTGCAATCTCATATTTTTTTAATTAAATTGATTTTTTGATATAATAATAATGAGGTGTTATATGGATAAATATATTTCAGCTATTATAACTGCAGCTGGATCCTCTCAAAGAATGAATAATAAAATTCCGAAACAATTTATGAAAATAAAAGATAAAATGATTTTGGAGATGACTCTGGATGTGTTTCAATCAATTGATGAAATCAGAGAATTCATTCTTGTAATTAGAGAAGAAGACGAAGAATTTGTACGAAATTTTATAAAAGATAGAAATTACAGAGATATCGTGATTGCTTTCGGTGGAGATACAAGAGAAAAATCTACATATAATGGATTGAACAAAGTAAATGAAAATTGCGATTTGATAATAAGCCATGATGCAGCAAGACCTTTTATTAGACGCGTGAAAATACTCGAAGCTATCGAATCGATTGGCGATTATGACGGGCTAGTTGTAAGCGTAGCAGCTAAGGATACTATCAAATACGTTGACGATGATATGACGGTTGTGAACACTCCGAACAGATCACACTTGTATATGGCACAAACGCCTCAAGTTTTCAAATATGAGGCTATAAAAGATGCATACAAATTAGTATTTGACGAAAAAATAAATGTAACAGACGACTCATCGTTGCTTGAAATCGTCGGAAAAAAAGTAAAAATAATTAAGGGCGATTATTCCAATATTAAAATTACGACAAAAGAAGATTTGTTGTTTGGAGAGTTAATTGCTAGAAAGAGAGAAAATGAATGAGAATAGGTTTTGGGTTAGATGTACACAAACTTGTTGAAAATAGAAAATTAATATTAGGCGGAGTTGAAATTCCACACGACAAGGGACTTTTGGGTCACAGCGATGCGGATGTTTTGATTCATGCGATAATGGATGCTATATGTGGTGCACTTTGCCTTGGAGATATTGGCAAATTATTTCCAGATACTGATATGAAATACAAAGATATTGATTCCAGAGTGCTTCTTAGAAAAGTTTATGAAATTATGGATGATATGGGATATGAAATTGGAAATATTGACTCAACGATTTCTTGCCAAAAACCAAAACTTAGAGATTATATTGACAAAATGCGTGAAAATATCGCACAAGATTTGCACACTAATACATTTAATATTTCAGTAAAAGCAACTACAACAGAACAACTCGGTTTCGAAGGTAGATGTGAGGGAATTACTGCAAACAGTGTCTGCATTTTGAATAAAAAAGAATTATAGGTGATAATATGAATTTTCGAAGAAAAATAGCGATAGATTTGGGAACTGCATCAGTTCTTGTTTATTTGCCAAACAAAGGTGTTGTATTGAACGAACCTTCAGTTGTGGCGATGAATAGTTTTAATTCCAAAATAATTTCAGTTGGAAAAGACGCTAAGAAAATTTTGGGGAGAACTCCTGGAAATATTATCGCAAAGAAGCCATTAAAAGATGGTGTGGTTGCAGATTTCAATTCTACAGAAAAAATAATTTCGTATTTGCTCAGAAAAACTTTGGGCAAATCATTAATCAGACCAGAAGTTTTGATTTGCGTTCCAAGTCAAATCACTCAAGTGCAAAGAAGAGCTGTTATTCAAGCTTCAAAATACGCAGGAGCTTACAACACATATTTGATAGAAGAGCCACTGGCAGCAGCTATAGGCTCAGGAATTGATGTAACAGATGCAAGAGGAAACATCGTCGTAGATATCGGTGGTGGAACTACGGATGTTGCTGTAATTTCTATGGGTGGAATTGTAATAAATAAATCAATTCCAGTAGCAGGAGATGAATTTGATAGAAGAATACAAGATTTTGTCCAAACAAAATACAACATGATTATTGGTGAATCCACTGCAGAAAAAGTAAAAATAAATGTAGGCAGCGCATATCCAAGAGATGATGGCGAATTGTACGAAATTAAGGGTAGAAATTTGGTAAATGGATTGCCGATGCACATTTACGTTTCATCAAAAGATATTTCTGTTGCATTGAAAAAACCGATAGATAAAATCGTAGACACGGTACAAGAAGTTTTGGAACAAACTCCAGCAGAATTAGCGGCTGATGTTTATGAAAGAGGAATCATCATGAGTGGCGGAGGATGTCTATTAAAAGGATTGGACAGATTAATTTCTGAAAGAATTGGAGTGAATGCTAGAATTGTAGACGGACCGATTACGGCAGTTGTTAGGGGAACTGGCAAATCACTTATGTGGATGGATAAATTGAAAGAAGACAGCGATTCTCATCAGGATTTAAGAAGAAAAGTAATAGTAAGCAGAATGAGATAAAATGTAATAATTACAAATTGTATTCATTGTTTGTTAACAATATGGTATAATATTATTATAAAATTAAATAGGGGGTAATTGATATGAAATTGATGACACAAGCAAACTTGCAATCAGCATTCGGGGGAGAATCTCAAGCAAGAAACAGATACAACATTTGGGGGAATAAAGCTGAAAAAGACGGTTTTAAAAATGTTGCTAGATTGTTCAACGCTACAGCAGATGCAGAAAAAATTCATGCTGCATTGCACTTTGATGCATTAAAAGATGTTCATGGTGATTTCGCAGTAACTAGCATGGCTGGTTTCGGAATTGGAAGCACTTCAGAAAACTTAGAAGGAGCTAGAAACGGAGAAATCTTCGAAGCAACAGAAATGTATCCAGCTTACATAGAAGTAGCTGAAATGCAAGAAGAAAAAGAAGCGGTAAGAGCTATGAAATTTGCTGTGGAAGCAGAAAAAGTTCACGCTGAAAGATTCGGAAAAGCAAAAGAATTTGTTGACGGTGGAAAAGACTTAGAAGTAGAACAAATATTACTATGCCCAATTTGTGGATATATTGGATTTGAAAAAATCGATGCATGTCCAATCTGCGGATGTAAATCCGAAAAATTCATAGAATATTAATATTTAGATTTAAGCCGGTTAATAATACCGGCTTATATTTTTAAAAATACGGAGGAAAACATGGTAGAGAAAAAGGTTTGTATAACAAATGAAATAGGACTTCATGCAAGAGCTGCATCCAAATTTTTGAATGAAGCAGTGAAATACAATTGTGAGATTGAATTTGTAAAAGATAGTAAAAAATACAGTGGCAAAAGCATTATAAGCATTTTGTCATTATCTGCACACAAAGGTAGTGAGCTTATTTTGAGATGTGATGGTGAAGATGAAAATTTGGCACTTGAAAAATTAAGCGAGTTACTCGAAAACGGATTGGATTATTAAACATAACTGTGAAAATGTTTTTATAGCTAAATGTTGATATAAGCTGTTAATTTTGCGAAAAATTAGTAAAAATTTATGGTATCATATAATTAAAGAACAAAGATGGGAATGATTAATTTGGTTTTTTTGGATAAATTTTTTAACATGATAAATACATTAAGATTTTTAGATATCATAGATATCGCTATAGTTGCAGTCTGTATTTACAAATTATATATGATGATAAAAGAAACAAGAGCCGAACAGCTTGTAAAAGGATTAGTTATCATATTTATTTTTGTAAAAATCAGTGATTCGATGAAATTATACACTGTGAATTGGGTTTTGGAAAACATGATGACGGCTTTGGCTATTATGATAATAGTGGTGTTCCAGCCTGAACTTAGAAAAATTTTGGAAACAATAGGTAGAAGTAATATATTGACCAAATCATTTGCCGATATCAGAGGAGAAAAAGTGGATAAGTGCGTGGAAGAAATAGTACATGCTGTGTTCTCGCTTTCAAGACAAAGAATTGGCGCATTGATTATTTTCGAGAGAAGCACAGGACTTGGAGATGTAGTAGAAACTGGTACGGTTTTAAATTCTGCGATTTCTAGCGAACTTTTGATAAATATATTCATACCTAACACTCCACTTCATGATGGTGCGGTTGTAATCAAAAATGATACCATCAAAGCGGCGGCATGTTTTTTGCCATTGTCCACAGAACAATCCATATCCAAGGAATTGGGAACAAGGCACAGAGCAGCTATAGGAATGAGCGAGAAAAGTGATTGTTTGGCACTTATAGTTTCAGAAGAAACTGGTGGCATTTCAATAGCTGAACACGGAAAAATCAACAGATATGTTGATGAACCAACTTTAACAAAGATTTTGACAAAATTATACAATGATCAAGATTCTTATATTTTCAACAGAAAGGAAATAGAAGATGAAAGATAAAATAAAGAATAATTCATACTTAAAAAACATTGACTTCAAAGGATTTTATTCGAATAATCTTATAATAAAAATTGTCTGTCTATTCTTGGCGATATTTTTATGGTCATTTGTAATGGAAAACAAAAATCCAGTAGTCACAAAGGATATTCCAGTAATTAGCGTTGAATATCGAGGAGTTGATAAACTAAGAGAAGACGGAAGAGTTATTATTTCTCCAAAAACTCCAACAATATCAATGCGTGTGGAAGGAAGAAGAAACACAATAACTAAAATGAAAAATTCGGAAATCAAAGCTTTTGTTGATGTAAAATCCATAAAAGTAGATTCTGAAACATTACCTATAGAGGTGAGCCTTCCACAAGGAGTCAATGTAACTGATCAATCTGACGAAACACTTTTAGTAAAAACGGAAACTGTAGACACGGTAAAATTTCCTATAAGAATAATGAAGGTAGGAGATTTACCAGATAATGTGGAAGTTGATTCTATAAAATTAGATCCACAAGAAATCACAGTATCTGGAGCAAAAACTTATCTTAACTCAATTGATTACGCATCGGTTAAAATCGATCAATCAAATATCGACAAGGATATCAATCTAGATTTACCGATTAATCTAAGCCTAAAAGATGATGCTGCAAAATCATTTTTGACCAAATCATCTGAAAGCTGCAAAGTAATTATAGATGTTTTGCTGAAAAAAGATGTCGAAATCAAACCAGTAGTTACAAATATTCCAAATGGATTAAACGTAGCTAAAATTACATTTAGCAGACCCACAGTAAAGATAAAAGGACAAGATGATATTATAAAATCACACTCACATGTAACCACAAAACCAATAGATTTAACAGATTTTAAAGAAGGAGAAAACAGCGTGGATATAACATTGGATTTACCGCAATCAATAGTACTTGCAGAAGGATCCAATGGTAGAATCACAGCCACAGTTGTTCTGGAAAAATAATATGAAAACAAAAAACAAAATCCCATTAATAACAATTGTACTGTGTTTAATTCTAACAATAGTTTCTTTTTATATGAAAAAAGTAGCTGAAACATCACCAGACTCACCGAATTTTTTCGGACAAGTTACATTCTTATTGTTGCCAATCACCTCTTTAATTGGTGTATACTTTTCATATAAATCCGATAATTTAAAAACTTTAATAATAAATACATTGTTCTTGTTACCAATTACAAGTTTCATGTTTATATAAAAGCGAGTGCAAACTCGTTTTTTTATTTGGAAAAATTCACATTTTATTGATTTTTACATTATGTGTTATAATTAGATTATAAAAATAGAGGGGGATATTGATGGGAAAATATTTCGGAACTGACGGTATAAGAGGCGTTGCAGGCGAAGATTTAACTGTTGAATTAGCTTATAAGCTTGCGAAAGCAGCTTGCTATAAATTAAAAGATGTAGATAATAAATTAATTGTTATAGGAAAAGACACTAGAATTTCTGGGGATATGTTGGAAGCTGCTTTGATTAGTGGAATCACTAGCATGGGTTTTGATGTGTACAGATTAGGAGTGATTCCTACACCAGCTGTGGCATATTTGACTAGATTTTACAATGCTTGTTGCGGAATTGTGATTTCTGCAAGCCACAATCCTTACGAATTTAATGGAATAAAATATTTTTCAAATGAAGGTTTTAAATTAAAAGACAGTCTTGAAGAAGAAATTGAATATTTGATTGATCATCAAGATGAGATTGATTTGAAGGTTACAGGAGAAAAAGTAGGTAGAGTTTATGAAGAAGAATGTGCAAAGGATACATATATCAATTATCTTTTGAGCAGGGTTGATTTGGATTTGACAGGTGTGAAGGTGAGCTTGGACTGTGGTTACGGGGCTACTTCTGAAATCGCACCAATTATTTTCAATAGATTAAACGCCGATGTAACAGTTACAAATACTGAATACGACGGAAAGAATATCAACTTCAAATGCGGTTCAACAAATCCTGAAGTTATTAGCAATTTGGTAAAAATTTCTGAATCTGATATGGGATTTTCGTTCGATGGAGACGGAGATAGGTTGATTGCTTGTGATGAAACTGGTGAAATAATGGATGGAGATCATGTTATTTGTGCAGTTGGACATTTCTTAAAAGAAAACAATAAGCTAAAAAACAATGCAGTTGTAGGAACTGTTATGACTAATATCGGTCTTATCAAAAGTTTGAAAGAAATTGGAGTAGATGTTATCAAAACACAAGTTGGTGACAGGTACGTTCTTGAAGAAATGAGAAAAAATGGATACATTATTGGTGGAGAACAATCTGGACATATTATTTTCATAGAAGATAATACTACTGGTGATGGAATATTATCTGCGATTAAATTAGCAGAAATAGCTGTTAAATCAAAACAAAAACTTTCAGAAATGAATAATTTGATGACGAGTTTCCCACAAGTATTGGTGAATGCAAAGGTTAATAATGAATACAAAAAAGTTTACAAAGATGATGAAGTCATTAACAAAAAAATATCTGAACTTGAGCATGAATTCAAAGATGAGGGCAGAGTTTTGATTAGACCTTCAGGAACTGAACCTTTGATTAGGGTTATGATTGAGGGAGAAAACCAAGAATATTTAGAAAAAAAAGCTATTGAATTGAAGGATTTAATCGAAGAAAGATGTGAGTTGATATGAAAACAATAGCGATTATTTCCGCATTGGAAAGTGAGCAAGAGTATTTCAGAGAACAATTTAAGCCAATTAAAAAGGATAAGTTCAATCATTACGAAATATTTGTTTCAGAATTTGAGGATAAGAAAATTATAAATTGCGTTTGTGGAATTGGAAAGGTTAATTCTGCTGCTTTGACTCAAAGAATTATAGATATGTATAATCCTGATTTGGTAATAAATTGTGGTGTGTGCGGTGGATTGGACAAGACTCTAAGTTTTGATGAGGTAATACTTGCAGATAAATTAAAATATCACGACATCAATTTGGATATTTTCAGTAACAATATTCCATACACTGACACTTTTGAAGCGGATCCTGAAACTTTGAAAAAGTTAGATGAGATTATGACGCAAGAAAATTTGAAACACAGGATTGGTCTTATTGTTACTGGAGATCAATTTATCTCAACTACTGAAAAACAAGAAGAATTATTTGAAAAATATCACGCATTGGGAACAGAAATGGAAGGTTGTTCCATTGCTCATACGTGTTATCTTAACGATGTGAAGTTCTTGGTTATAAGAAGTTTGTCGGATTTTGCAGATGACGATGCAGACGATGAATTTTACAATGATTTGGAAACAAAAACAAGAAAAGCTGCACATAGTGTAGTTGTATTGATTAAAAATATGTAGAAATGAGCGTAGGATGAATGAAAATTTGTCCTGCGTTTTTTATTTTGCTTAAAAAAGGGCAAAAAAATACATCTGTACGAAACAGATGTATTTTTTCATAATATCAATAACAAAAGGAAACAAAAAAATCACAAAATTAATTTGTGATTATGGTCGGGGTGAGAGGATTTGAACCCCCGGCCCCATGGTCCCAAACCACGTGCGCTACCGGACTGCGCTACACCCCGACGTTTTTTACTTGCTTATCTCAAGTACTTTATTAGTATACGATAGAATAGCGTTTATGACAAATCGATTTATCACAAAATAAACAGAGATAAAACTAATTAATAATAATAATCTCGTTTTATCTCCGTTTTAGTAAGTTTTTAAAAAAATTAACTTTTTATTTACAATCTGTTAATATTCGTAGTAATATTTGAATAATTCGTAGATATATTCGTTGTCTTTGCATCCGCCTAATTCTCTTACTGAGTGCATTGAAAGAATTGCATTACCGATGTCAATAGATTGAATATCCAAATTAGAAACAGTGATTGGTCCGATTGTAGATCCACCTCTTTTATCTGATCTGTTTGTGAATTCTTGGCATGGAATGTTTTTATCTAAGCATAATTTTTTAAATACTGAAGAGCTAACTGCATCTGAAGTGTATGCTCCGTTTGCGGCGTATTTAATAACAGGGCCGTTGTTAATTAGTGGTCTGTTAGTAGGGTCTGCCATTTCTGTGTAATTTGGATGCAAACTGTGAGCTTGGTCTGCGCTTATCAAATAAGAATTGTGCAATACTTCGTAGAAGTTTTTATCGTTATCTTCTACGATTTTTTTGAAGAAATCGCTTAGAAGTGTGCTGCCTGCACCTTGTTTTGTTGAAGAACCTATTTCTTCGTTATCAAAAACCATAGTCAATGCTAATGTGTTAGTAACATTTGAATCTATTAATGACTTTATAGAATTAAAAGCCATTCCCAAATTATCGATTCTTCCTACGGAATAAAATTCGTCGTTTTCTCCGACAAAATCTCCTTTTTGTCTGTCGTACAAGAATAAATCGAAATCTAAAATATCATCTGCGTTTATTCCTGTATTTCTTGCCAAAATTTCCTCGAAAGAAATTTTAGAATCTTTTTCTGATAATGCTAAAAGTGGCAATGTATCTTTTTGCGCATTGAATTTGTATCCATTATTAACTTCTCTGTTCATGTGGATTGCAACGTTAGGAATTATCAATAAATTCTTGTCTACATTGATATGTTTGATTTCAGGTTTGAATGGATTGTCTGATTTTAACACAACTCTACCAGCTACAGACAATGGGCGGTCAAACCATGTGCTTAATATTGGTCCACCATAAACTTCAGTGTTTAATGTCAAAAATCCGTCTTTGTTTACTATAGAATTTGGTTTTATTCTAAAAGTTGGACTGTCTGAATGTGATCCGATCAATCTGATATTATCGAAATCAGAACTTCCTTTAAAAGCAATAATTGATGAATCGTTATTTGTTACAAAATATCCCTCGCCATTTTCGATTTTCCAATTATCTTTAAATTTTAATTCAGTAAATCCGTTTTCTGTTAGTGTTTTTTTGAAATTATCGATAACGTGAAATACAGACGGACTGTTATCAATAAAATTCATTAATTCTTTTGTTATGTTCATAAAATCACCTCAATAATAGTATACCCAAAAATAAAAATACTTAATACTAAAAGTTTACAAAAAATATTGTTAGTGGTATAATGAAATTACTTCAGGGCGAGGTTGATTTCCTCACCGGCGGTTACAGTCCGCGAGCGTTATGCATGAATTGGTGTAATTCCAATACCGACAGTAAAGTCTGGACGAAAGAAGTAAGTGTAATAATTAACATTTAGCCCTAAAAAATAAGGGCTTTTTTATTTGCCCTTGAAAATCTTAGGAGGTAGGTTATGGAAACCACAAGAAAAAAATCTAGTACTCAAACTATGGTAAGAATTAGTATTTTAGGGGCAATAAGTGCATTACTTATGATTTTCAAATTCCCACTACCATTTGCACCACCATTTATGACAGTGGATATTGGAGATTTGGGAGTATTAATTTCAGGATTTGCACTAGGACCTGTAGCAGGTGTGTTGACTTCTGCAGTTAAGATTTTGTTGAACTTTATCATCAACGGAACAACTACTGGTGGAGTTGGAGAATTATCTAACTTCATATTATCATCAGTGTTTGTAGTTGTAGCTAGCTCAATTTACAATAAAGGTAAAAGCAGAAAATCAGCTATCACAGGATTAGTTTTCGGTGTATTGGCTTACACAATAGTTGCTTGCATTTCTAACTATTTTGTAATTTTCCCATTATACGGAATTAATTTGGTTGATTTTACAAAAGAGTTCGCAAAAGTAAATTCATTGGCAGGCACTCCATTAATGTTCGTGCTTTTCAGTATTGTGCCATTTAACATTGTAAAAGGTATTATTGTATCTGCAGTTACTATCGCACTTTACAAGCCAATTTCAAGATTTTTGAAAAAATAATCAATAATATACATGTAAAAATTCATAAAATATACAATGACTCATTATTCTACATAATGAGTCATTTTTGTTGTTGTTCAGTTGTGATATAATTTATTTGGTGATATTTATGGAATATATTTTAAATGATTTAAAAGATACTGAAAAATTTGGACAAATTTTTGCAAGAACTTTGAAAAAACAAGATGTTATATCTTTGATTGGAGATTTGGGAGCTGGAAAGACTACTCTTACTAAATCTATTGCGAAGAGTTTTGGAATTGAAGAAAATGTAACAAGTCCGACTTTTTCACTGGTAAATACATACTATGGGAACATTCAATTAAATCATATTGATTTGTATAGATTAGAAGATGAGATGGAGATAGAATCCTTGGATATCGATGAGCTGTTGTATCCTGAAGGAATTACTATAATTGAATGGGCAAGTCAGGCACAGTCTTATATGCCTAGAAACTTAATTGAAATTTACATTGAAAAAACTGGTGATGTTTCCAGAAAAATTAGAATTGATGGCAACAATAAAAGAGAAAAAGAAATTATAGAGGAATTAAATGAAAATTTTAGCAATTGATACTTCGACTATGATTAGCTCTTGTTCTTTGATGGAAGATGGGTTGATTGTTGGAGATTATAATATAAATCAAAAGAAAACTCACAGCGAAACTTTGGTCTTGATGATTGAGCAAATGCTTGAAAAATTAGATACAGAAATTGAAGATGTGGACGTGTTCGCAGTATGCAAAGGACCGGGGTCTTTTACAGGTCTTAGGATTGGAATGACTACTGCGAAGACTTTTGCACAAGTTTTCGATAAGAAAATCGTCGGTATATCCACATTAGAAGCTTTGGCAAATATGATAAGCACTAACAAAATCATCATTCCTATTTTAGATGCTAGAGGTGGAAGAGTTTATTACTCAATGTTCACTAACGATTCAAAATTAGAACGATTGATGGATGATGATTTGATTTATTTTGAAGATTTAATAGAAAAACTTGACGATGATAAGGAATATATTTTCGTTGGAGATGGAGTGTATTCATTTGTAGATGAAATCAATTCAAAGGATAACTTCTACCTTGCAAATTCTTCGTTGAATAATTGCATTACAAGATCGATTTGCGATTTGGCAAATAAAACTGAAAAATTTGATAGCTACTACACTCTCAGCCCAGACTACGTTAGAAAATCTCAAGCACAACGAGATTATGAAAGAAGACACAATAATGATAATTAGAGAAATGAACTTTTTCGACTTGGATGATGTTGTTGAGATTGAAAAAGAGAGTTTTTCTGATGCTTGGAGTAAAATAGGATACGAAGCTTGTTTGAAAAATGAATTCAATCACTATTTTGTCGGAGAAAATAACGGAGAGATTGTAGGAGCTTTTGGGTTTTCAGTAGTTGTTGATGAGGCTGAATTGCACACAATTTCTGTAAAGAAAAGTTGCAGAAACCAAGGAATTGCAACTGAATTTATAAAATTTATGTTAGATTTTTGCAAAAAGGAAAATGTAAATAATATTTTCTTGGAAGTTAGAGAATCCAACTTTGAGGCAATTAATCTTTACACAAAATTTGGATTTCAAAAAAACGGTAGAATTAATGGATATTATGAAACTCCACGAGAAAATGCATTGAGGATGATGTTGAATATGGATGATATTAAACAAAATATAATTACGCTTGCAATTGAAACGTCTTGTGATGAAACAAGTGTTGCAATTGTAAAAAATGGAAGAGAAGTGTTGAGTAATGTGATTTCTTCTCAAATAGATGTACACAAAAGATATGGTGGTGTGGTTCCAGAAGTTGCGAGCCGTCTTCACTTGGAAGCGATGAATTCTATCTTGCAACAATCTTTGGATGAAGCAGGTTTATCATTGAAAGATATTGATGTAATTTGTGTTACAAAAGGTCCCGGACTTATTGGAGCGTTATTAGTTGGGATTTCTTGTGCAAAATCATTGAGCTATTGTTTGAAGAAGCCTCTTGTAGGGGTAAATCACATGCAAGGCCACATTTGTGCAAACTACATTAGCCACAAAGAATTAGAACCGCCATTTATTTCGTTGGTTGTGTCTGGTGGCCACACTTATTTAATAGATGTTGTGGATTATCAAGATTACGAAATAATTGGGTCTACAAGAGATGACGCTTGTGGAGAAAGCTATGACAAGGTTGCACGTGCGTTGGGATTGGAATATCCAGGAGGACCTGTTATTGACAGGCTTGCAAAACAAGGAAATCCAACAGCGATAGATTTTCCAAGAGTAATGCTTGAAAAAGACAGTTACGATTTTAGTTTTAGTGGATTAAAAACAGCTGTGTTAAATTATTTGAACAATAAAAATCAAAAAAATGAAGAAATAATAAAAGAAGATGTTGCAGCATCTTTCCAAGAAGCTGTAATAGATGTTTTGGTTGAAAAATCTTTTAGATTATTAGAAGAAAAAAACCAAAAAACTTTCGTTCTAAGTGGCGGAGTTGCAGCAAATTCTAGATTAAAAGAAAGAGTATTGGAAAAAGCAGAAGAAAAGGGAATACAAGTCTATTTTCCGGACAAAATCTTGTGCACAGATAACGCTGCAATGATTGCAACTGCTGGATACTATGATTATATCAACGGAAAACAAGATGGACTTGATTTGAAAGTTTATCCTAATTTAGAACTATAAAATGTATTTAAAAATTTAATATTAATCATTAAAAAAGGAGTACTCACATTATAATGAGTACTCCGTATTTTTTATTCAACTGTAACTGATTTTGCTAAGTTACGTGGTTTATCTACATCTAATCCTTTTTTCAAAGAAGTGTGATATCCCAATAATTGTTCAGGAACTACTGAAAGTATAGGGTACAATAATTCTAAAGTTTTAGGAATGAAGATGATTTCTTCTGAGAAATCTTTCATATTGTCATTGCCCTCAACTGTGATTGTAAATACCTTAGCTCCTCTTGTCACAACTTCTTGAACATTTGATATTGTCTTTTCAGCTAATTTTGATTGCGTAATAACTGATAATGCTGGAGTGTTTTGTTCGATCAAAGCGATGGAACCGTGTTTTAATTCTCCTGCAGGGAAGGCTTCAGTGTGAATATAGGAGATTTCTTTTAATTTCAAAGCTCCTTCTTTTACACTCAAAAAGTCCAATCCACGTCCAATGAAAAACATTGATTTATCATCTTTGATTGCTTCAGCGATTTTTTCAGTTATAGGTTCTGATTTTAATGTTTCATCAATTTTTTTAGGCATTGTTTTTAATTCTTCGATGTATTTTGAATATTCAGAATCTTCAATTCTGCCTAATTTCTTTGCAAAATCCAAAGCCAACATAATCATTGTAACTAATTGTGAAATGTAAGCTTTAGTGCTGGCTACTGCGATTTCTGGGCCTGCCAAAGTGTAGATGACTTTGTCAGCTTCTCTTGCAATGGATGAACCAACTACATTTGTAATCGCTAAGATTTTTGCGCCTTTATTTTTGGACTCTCTAAGAGCTGCTAATGTATCAGCAGTTTCTCCTGATTGAGAAATCAAAATCACTAGAGTATTTTCATCAATAAATGGATCATTGTATCTGAATTCTGATGCAATATCAGTAATTACAGGAATTTTTGCCAATTTTTCGATTGCAACTTTACCAACTTCACCTGCATGGAATGCTGTACCGCATGCAACGATGTAAATTTTGTTGATTTTAGATAATTCTTCTTTAGTTAATGAGTTTTCTGCAAAATCTATTACATTATTATTTAGATTAACTTCCAAAGTCTTTTTCACAACTTCTGGTTGTTCGTGAATTTCTTTTAACATAAAATGATCGTAGCCGCCTTTACTAGCTTGATCAATTGTCATGTCAACAGTTTTAACTTCACGATCAACTTTTTCGAAGTCTTTGTCGTATATTGTGTAATTTTTCTTATCTATCTCTACGACATCTCCATTTTCCAAATACACAATGTCTCTTGTATACTTTAAAACAGAAGGAATATCACTAGCTAAGATTATTCCATCATCACATTTACCCATAATTAATGGAGATTCTTTTCTAACTGCAATTAGTTTATCTTTTTCATATTCTGAAACAATTCCTAACGCATAAGCTCCTTTTAATCTATTGATTGTAGATTTTACTGCTTCCAACAAATTATCTTTGTAATAGTGGCTAATCAAAGCAACCACAACTTCTGTGTCAGTAGTTGATTTAAAAGTGTAGCCATTATCTTCCATTTCTTTTTTTAATTCTTTGTAATTTTCGATAATACCGTTGTGTACAACTGAGAATTTGCCATCTTCACTTACTTGAGGGTGGGCATTTATTTCATTAGGTTCGCCGTGAGTTGCCCATCTGATGTGACCAATTCCAATACTTGCATTGTTATCAATTTCATCGATAGAATCTATTAAATTTTGTAATTTTCCTTTTCTTTTTACTGTTTCGATTTTGTCTGTTACGACAGAAATACCGCTTGAATCATATCCTCTGTATTCCAGAGATTTTAATCCGTTTAATATGATTTCTACGGCTGATTTTTCGCCGTTATAACATACTATTCCGCACATATATTTACCTCCAAATTTTTTAGAGATACACTTCATTATTTTTGTTTCAAAATTACTTTTGAACTTTGTTAAATGCTAAGGCTGTGTTACCTATAGAGCTCCCGCCGAAAAACTCGATGACTCTATCCCTCGTTAACCGTAAAGGTCTGGCGCTTTTTTGTTTTTATCTCTTTGAGATATTATATCAAATATAAAATGTAGTGTAAATTTTATTAGCAAATTGCAACATTTTTGTAACAAATGTAAATGAGAAGGAAAATAATTCTCAATTTATCTTGACATTAATACTCTTTATCAATATAATATCAATGTAATAGATTTAAACGTTTAAATGAGGGTGATTAAATGAATTTGGCTTTAGTGCCACTGAACGAAGATTTTGAAATCATAAAAATAAAATCAATAAAAGATGATTCACAAAAGAAACTGTTGAATAATATGGGCTTTGTTGAAGGGGCGCTCGTTAGTGTTGTTTCGGAAAGCCACGGAAATTTGATAGTTAAAATCAAAGGTTCAAGAGTGGCTATAGGGAAAGATATAGCTATGAGAATTATGGTAAATCATATTTAATGATATTTTATCAAGGGGGATACATAAAGTGGATAACGAAATGAATCTTAAGCATGCCGAAGTAGGAAAATACTACAGGATTGTTAAGATTTTAGGAAAAGGTCCTGTTAAAAGAAGAATTATGGATATGGGTATTACAAAAAATGTAGAAATCTATATCAGAAAAGTAGCACCGTTAGGAGATCCAGTTCAAATCAATTTGAGAGGATACGAGTTGAGTCTTAGAAAAGATGATGCAGAAAATATTTTAATAGAATTGATAAATAAATAATTAGGAGGACTTATGTCAATTAGAATTGCTTTAGCAGGTAACCCTAATAGTGGTAAATCTACTATGTTTAACGCATTGACAGGATCCAATCAATATGTTGGTAACTGGCCAGGAGTTACTGTAGAAAAAAAAGAGGGAACCTTAAAAAATAACAAAGATATTAAAATTACCGACTTACCGGGAATTTACTCGCTTTCTCCATATACTTTGGAAGAAGTTGTTAGTAGAAATTACTTAATAAACGAAAAACCAGATGTAATTATTGATGTTGTGGATGCTTCAAATATTGAAAGAAACTTGTATCTTACAACACAATTATCTGAAATTGGAATTCCAATGGTTTTGGCATTTAATATGATGGATGTCGTTAAGAAAAATAACGATAAATTAAACACAAAACTAATATCTGAAAAATTGGGAGTTCCAATAGTTGAAGTATCAGCACTTAAAAAATTAAACTTGGATGAATTAATTGAAGTTGCACAAAAACAAGTGAAATCTCATCATGAATCGATAAAATCATTTAGTGATGAAATTGAAAATGTGCTTACTGAAATAGAAAATAGTGTAGAATCCATTAAAAATTCTGAATCAAAAAGATGGTTTGCTGTAAAAGCCTTGGAAAGAGACGAAAAAGCATTACAAGCTGTTCATATCACTGATGAAGAAAAAGCAAAAGTTGAAGAAATTGTTTCAAAAATTGAAGAAGAATACGATGATGATGGTGAATCCATAATTACAGATGAAAGATATACATTCATTACTTCAGTAATTTCAGATTCTGTACAAAAAGGAAGATCGGGATTAACAACTAGTGATAAAATCGACAGGGTGGTTACTAACAGATTTTTGGCATTACCAATTTTTGCGTTGATAATGATAGCCGTTTACTTTATTGCGGTAAAAGTTGTTGGTGGTCCTCCATTCCACGATTGGTGGGCAGATACTGTGATGGGAACTGCATTAGCTGATTTAGCTACAAAAGGATTAGAAGCAATCGGAACTAGCGAATGGGTAACAAGCCTTGTTGTAGATGGTATTGTTGCCGGCGTTGGTGCAGTATTGGGATTCTTGCCTTTGGTTGCAACGTTGGAATTATTGTTAGCTATTTTAGAAGATATAGGATACATGTCAAGAATTGCATTTATGTTGGATAGAATGTTCAGAAAATTTGGTTTATCTGGTAAATCATTTATTCCAATCTTAATTGGTACTGGTTGTTCAGTTCCAGGAATTATGGCAACAAGAACTATTGAAAATGAAAACGACAGAAAAATGACTATCATCGTTGCATCATTCATGCCTTGCGGTGCAAAAACAGAAATCATAGCATTATTTGCAGCAGCGATTTTCGGTCAATGGTGGTTTGCTCCATTATTGTATTTTACAGGAATTTTGGCAGTAATAATCAGTGGCCTTATTTTGAAAAAGACAAAAGCTTTTTCAGGAGAACCAGCTCCATTCGTAATGGAACTTCCTGAATATCACACACCAACTGTTTCAAATGTTTTGCGTGTAACTTGGGATAGAACTAAATCATTTATCATAAAAGCAGGTACAATAATCTTAGTTGCATCAATTTGCGTTTGGATTTTACAAAATATTTCTGTTAAGGGAGAATTTGTTCATTTTGACGATAACAGTACTGATACTATATTGGCTTATATCGGAAAAATATTCGCGCCATTGTTTGCTCCATTAGGATTCGGAAATTGGACTGCAACTGTAGCTTCATTCTTAGGAACTGTTGCTAAAGAAATGGTAGTCAGCGTTTACGGAATAGTTTCTGGTGTAGGTGATGATACAGGTAAAATAGCTGATTTGGTAAAAAACAACTTCACTATAGCATCTGCTTTGAGTTTCTTGGTATTCAACCAATTAACAGTTCCTTGTTTTGCAGCAGTTGGTGCTATAAAAGAAGAAATGAATTCTTCAAAATGGACAGCATTTGCGGTTATTTATCAAATTGTTTTTGCTTATCTAATTTCATTCATGGTATATCAATTCTTAAACGTGTTGGTAGTAAAACAACCATTTACAATAATGACAGGTATAGCACTTGCAGTATTTGTTGTAATGTTGTATTTGATTTTTAGAAAAGATAAATACAAACATAATGAATCAAAAAGAGCGGTACAATAGAGTTATAATTTAAAAGAAGGTGATTTTTTGAATATCGCAGATATAATAATATTAATAATAATTGCGGCTGCAGTTGTTTTTGCAGTACGTCATATTATAAAAAAAGGTGGTAGCTGTGATTGCGGATCCAGTTCTTGTCCACATTCTAAAGATTACGATAAACAATAAAAAAAGCGTGGCCTTAATAAAGGTCACGCTTTGTTATTGTTCTGAACTTTTTAGGTGTGATTTGTTTTATATTTTTAAATTGTTGGCAAAAATAAGAATCTGATTGGAAGCCCAATTCTTTTGATATTTCGCTGATTGATTTGTCAGTGTAAGTCAAAAGCAGGAGGCTTTTTTCAATTCTGAAAGTTGCCAAAATATTTGGAAGTGTAGTGCCGGTGTTTTGGCAAATCAATGTCGACAAATAACTTTTAGATATATGCAAATGATCAGATAACACTTCCAGCGAAATTTTTTGTTCGCTATTGTTGTAAATATAATCCAAAGTTCTTTTGATTAAAGGATTTTCACAGCCTTTAGTAAATATATTTTGATTTGTTGTATAATACTCAACGATTTCGTGAAATATTTCATTTAAATTTTCTGAATCATCGCGATCTAATTTATTTAATAATTTGTTTTTTTCGATTTCATTATATTTTAGACTTTCAGGATCACTTATATTTTTAACCTGATTCCAACAAAATATCCCTAGCAATTGAATAATTGTGTTCTTTTGGGATCTAATATTAGTTTCAGTTTCTTCCCAGTTTTTTAATATTTTATCGGCTAATTCGTGAGATTCTTCATTTGATTTTATCTGAACTGCCTTTATCAATTTTGATTCCAATACGAACATATACAATTCCTTTCATCATTTTTGATAGTACTAACTAATTATATAACTAAATTGCAGAAATTTGCAACAATTGATATATTTTTGCAATTTGTTTTGATTTTAATATATAATTAATAAAGAGGTAAATATGAAAAGAATTTTATTTTTGTGTATGTGCTTATTGTTTTTATCAACAAAATCTTTTGCTAATACAGATGTAGTTCTGGACAAAATAATCGAGGAAGACTGTTCGAATTTATCAGAGAAATTGACTGCAGAAGTTTATGATAAAAACCCCAATTTGGTTATTGTAAATGAAAAGAAAGAAAGTGATATAATTTCGGCACTAAGTTTTGCGTATAAGAACAAGGCGGCGATTTTGTTAATTCAAAATGATGGAGCATATATAAAGAAGGAAAGTCCTATATTAAAAGAAGTAAATAGACTGAAAGCAAAAAATGTGTATATTATTGGTGGTCCAAAATCAGTTTCAGAAGAGATTTCTGATAATTTGAAATTGAGTGGTTTGTTGGTTTCGAGAATTGACGGGAAAAATCGCGCAGAGGTATCAAAGAATGTCATCAAAGAAAATACTAATCTTAACCCTACCGATACGTTGGTTCTTAGCGATATGTCTAATTTTAATTTTATTCAGGCAAAGATGGGATACTATCTAAAAAATGGATATGCGATTACATTTGTATCTGGTAAGAAATTTGACGAATCGATTATAAAATTTGCTATTAATAAGGGTATTTCAAACATATTGATAGATCAACCAACTTCAATGATAAGTAGTGAATACGATGAGAAGTTAAAGCAAAACGGATTCAAGGTCACACGAAATGATTATAGATCTGTTTATGATGCAAACTATGCACAAAATTCCAATATAAAATACTCGAAGATTATCTTCACAGAGTATAAAGATATTAGAACATCTTTATTGGCGTCTTATGTTAGTCTACAAAAAAATTACGTAAATATTTTAGTAAATGAAGGAAATGTAGACAAGTCTACCAATAAGCTTCTCACGACATCAATACAAAACGGTGTTTATATTGGCAAAACGCAAGAAAATTTTGAAAAATTAGCAAAAAAATTGGATTTATACTACAAAATTGAACAAAAATAACACTTTTTTAATCATTTTAGCTAAAAAACTTTAAAAAAAATGGTATTTAGGGTATAATATTACCTGGAATTTCTATTTTAAGTGAAATTAATTTAAGTTTTAAATAAAAATTAGGAGGAAAGTATGAGCGCAGTGCTTGTAAGTAAAGAAAATAACCAAGCGGTATTCACATGTGAAATACCTGCAGAAGATTTCAATAACGCAATTGAGGAAAGTTACAAAAAGAATAGATCTAGATTTAGTTTAAAAGGATTTAGAAAAGGTAAAGTTCCAAGAAAAATGTTGGAAAGAGCTTACGGTGAAGGTTTATTTTACGAAGATGCTGTAAATCTTTTATTACCAGGAATTTACGAAAAAGCTATCGAAGAATTAGAATTAGAACCAGTTTCTCAACCTGACATCGATCTTGATGATATTACTGAAAACAATGATGTAAAAGTAAAATTCACTGTTGATTTAAAACCAGAATTTGAATTAGGTGATTATTCTAAGCTTTCAGCAGAAATCGAAGAATTCAAAGTAACTGATTCTGATGTTGATATGAAAGTCAACCACGAATTAGAATCAAACGCAAGAGTTCAAGAAGTTGAAGGAAGAGAAGCTAAAGAAAACGACACTGTTTCTATCAATTTCAAAGGTTTTGTAGATGATAAAGCATTTGATGGTGGAGAAGCTGAAGATTACGAATTAGTTTTAGGTTCACACACATTTATTCCAGGATTTGAAGAACAAATCGTAGGTCACAATGCAGGAGATGAATTTGATGTTAATGTTAAATTCCCAGAAGATTACCACGAAGATTCTTTAAAGGGAAAAGATGCTAAGTTTGAATGTAAAATCAATTCAATCAAAGAAAAAGTATTACCTGAATTAGATGATGAATTCGTAAAAGACGTTTCTGAATTCGATACTCTTGATGAATACAAGAAAGACATCAAAGAACACTTAGAAAAAGACAACGAACAAAGACAATTAGTTGAAAAACAAAACAAAGCTGTAGAAGCTTTGATTGAAGCTACTGAAATTTCAGTTCCAGAATCTATGATTGACAACGAAGTTAATCGTCAATTCCAAGATTTTGCAAGAAGAGTTCAACAAATGGGCTTAAATACAGATCAATACTTCCAAATCACTAACACTTCAGAAGAAGATGTTAAAAACGAATTAAGAGCTAACGCTGAATTAAAAGTTAAGGGCGATTTGGTATTAGAAAAATATATCGAAAAAGAAGCAATCGAATCTACAGATGAAGAATTAGATGAACAATTAAAAGAATTCGCTAAGGTTTATGGAAAAGACGATGAAGAAAAATTCATCGAAGAATTCAAAAACAGCCCAAATGTAGAATTCTTAAAAGAAGACATCAAGAGAAAGAAAGCTTTAGAAAAATTAGTAGAAAACACTAAATTCGAAATTAAAAAATCTGAAGACAAAGAAGATAAATAATATTTCAATATATTAGAATTAATAATAGGAGGTTATTAATATGCCATCTTTAGTACCAATGGTTGTAGAACAAAGTAATAGAGGTGAAAGATCTTATGATATTTTCTCTAGACTTTTAAAAGAAAGAATTATTTTCGTTACAGGCGAAGTTAATGATCAGATGGCGGATCTTGTTATAGCTCAATTATTGTTCTTAGAAAGTGAAGATCCTAAAAAGGATATTCAATTATATATTAATTCACCAGGCGGTTCTGTAAGTGCGGGATTAGCAATTTACGATACTATGCAATACGTTAAACCAGATGTTTCAACTATCTGTGTTGGTATGGCTGCTAGTATGGGCGCAATTCTTCTAACAAGTGGAGCAAAAGGAAAAAGATATGCACTTCCAAATGCAGATACTTTAATCCATCAACCACTTGGAGGAGCGCAAGGACAAGCTAGTGATATCGAAATTCACGCTAAGAATATTTTGAAGAAGAGAGAATTATTAAACAAGATATTATCTGAAAGAACTGGACAACCTCTAGAAAAAATTGAAAGAGATACAGACAGAGATTTCATACTAACAGCAGAAGAAGCAAAAGAGTATGGATTGATAGACGAAGTTATATATACTTCTAAATAAGGAAATATTTATGCCAAAAAACGAAAATCAATATAAATGTTCTTTTTGCGGGAAATCACAAGATGAAGTAAAAAAATTAATTGCTGGACCTGGAGTTTTTATTTGCGATGAATGTGTTTCATTATGCAATAGCATAATCGAAGAAGAATTCAAAGATGTAGATAATATCCAAGAAAGAATTGATTTGCCTAAGCCAATCGAAATCAAGGATGTGCTTGATGATTATGTAATCAAACAAGAAGAAGGCAAGAAAGCCTTGGCTGTTGCAGTATATAATCATTACAAAAGAATTAATTCTAATCTAATGAACAATGATGTAGAATTACAAAAATCGAATATTTTATTGGTAGGTCCGACTGGAAGTGGTAAAACACTTTTGGCAGAAACATTAGCCAAGATATTGGATGTTCCTTTTGCTATTGCTGATGCAACTAGTCTTACAGAAGCTGGATATGTTGGAGAAGATGTAGAAAATGTGATTTTGAAGCTTATTCAAGCTGCAGATTACGATATCGAAAAAGCAGAACAAGGGATTATCTATATCGACGAAATCGACAAGATTACTAGAAAGAGCGAAAATCCTTCCATCACTAGAGATGTTAGCGGTGAAGGTGTACAACAAGCTTTGCTAAAAATAGTTGAAGGTACAATTTGTAACGTACCACCACAAGGTGGAAGAAAGCATCCTAACCAAGAATATATTCAAGTAGATACGAGAAATATTTTATTCATTGTTGGCGGAGCTTTTGAAGGCTTAGAAAAAATAATCGAAAGAAGAACAGAAACAAAATCGATAGGTTTTGGTGCGGATTTGGGAGATAATGAACACAAGAAAATTTCTGAGTTGTTCAAAGATATTAGACCAGAAGATTTGATTAAATTCGGTTTAATTCCTGAATTTGTTGGAAGAATTCCAGTTTTAGTTACACTTGATGAACTAGATGAACAAGCTTTAATTCGAATACTTTTGGAACCTAAAAATGCGGTTATCAAACAATATCAAGAATTATTCAAAATGGATGATGTTGAGCTTGAATTTGATGAAGATGCATTGAAAGCTATTGCAAAATTAGCTTACGATAGAAAAACAGGCGCCAGAGGTTTGCGAACAATAATAGAAAAATCTTTGATGAATATTATGTTTGAGCTACCATCAAGACAAGACATTTCAAAAGTTATTTTGACAAAAGAAAGTGTACTAGAAGGAAAAGACCCAAAACTTGTTTTTAAAACAAATAATAAATAACACAAATAGCTCACGTAAGGTGAGCTATTTTTATCAATAGATTAAATTCGAAAGAGGAGTTTGATGAAAGAATACTATACAATATCAGAAAAGAAACTTCCAATAATTGCGTTGCGTGGTTTGTGGTTGTTTCCAAATAATATCCAACATTTCGAAGTTGGAAGGGAAGTTTCATTAAATGCTTTAAATGCTAGTTTGCTCAGAAATTCTGAGATTTTTATTTGTACTCAAAAAGACCCAATGTTAGAAAACATTACAAAGGAAGATTTTTATCATACAGGAGTTCTTGCAAGTATCAAACAAACAATTAAAATGCCAAATGGAAATATAAGAGTTTTGGTAGAAGCTTATGATAGAGCGAAAATCGTAGACTTTGTGGAAAACGACAGTTTCCTAGAAGCAAACGTAGAAGTTATGGAGTACGATAAGACAAAATATCATCCAACAGATAAATCATTGACTATGATTAGGATGATTATTTCTTCGTTTGAAAGTTTGGCAGAAATTATCAAAAAACCATTACCACAAGATTTACTCGGTGGTCTTTTAAATGAAGAAGATCCAAGTTCTTTAATAGATACAATTGCAATGCTTATTTCATTAAATGACAAGGATTCTATTTTGCTATTAGAAACTTTGGATATGGATGAAAGAATTGAATTGGTGTACAAATTTGTAATCAAAGAGATTGAATTTTTGAAGATAAAAGAAGATATCGAAGAAAGAACAAATAAAGAAATTTCTGATACACAAAAAGAATATTTCCTTCAAGAACAATTGCGTCAAATTAAGATGGAATTGGGAGAAGAATACGATATCGAAGATACAGACGATTATGCTAATAGGGTTAAAAAACTAAAACTCAAAAAAGATTCCGAAGAACACGTTTTAAAAGAAATCAACAGATTATCTTCTATGAATCCAAATAATCCTGAAAGTACTGTGATTAGAAATTACATCGATCAAGTATTGGATATTCCTTGGAATAAAAAATCAAAAAGTTCAATTGATTTGAAGGTAGCAGAAAAAGTATTGAACGATGGTCATTTTGGACTTGAAGATGTGAAAAAAAGAATTTTAGAATATTTGGCAGTTAAGAAAATGACAGGATCATTGAAAGGACCTATACTTTGTTTGGTTGGACCTCCAGGAGTTGGTAAAACTTCAATAGCAAGATCAATCGCTGATGCTACTAACAGAAAATTCGTATCAATGAGATTGGGTGGTGTGCGCGATGAAGCAGAAATTAGAGGTCACAGAAAAACTTATATTGGTGCGATGCCAGGAAGAATTATAACTCAATTGCAAAAAGCTAAGAAATTAAATCCAGTATTTTTATTGGATGAAATTGATAAGTTAGCTTCTGATTTTAGAGGAGATCCTGCAAGTGCTTTATTGGAAGTTTTAGACCCAGAACAAAACAGCGAATTTACAGATAATTACATCGAAATCCCTGTGGATTTGTCAGATGTTTTATTTATTACAACTGCCAACTCACAAGAACAAATCCCAGATGCTTTGTTAGATAGAATGGAAGTTATCAGAGTTACAAGCTACACGGATTCAGAAAAATTTGAAATTGCTAATAGATATTTACTTCCACGTCAATTAAAAGAAAATGGAATGGATAAATCACAATTTCACATCACAAGAGATGCTATTTATACAATTATAAACAACTACACTAGAGAAAGTGGAGTAAGAGAGCTTGAAAGAAATATCGGGAAAGTTATCAGAAAAGCTGTGGTAAAAATCGTAAAAGACGATGTAAAAAAAGTCGTAGTTAACAATAAAAATTTGGAAAAATTCTTGGGATCTAAATTAGTTTTAGATGATGAAATTCCAAGAGAAGATACAGTTGGAGTTGTAAATGGATTAGCATGGACACAAGTTGGTGGAGTAATTCTTACAATTGAAGCGAATGTAATGGATGGTAGCGGCAAAACACAACTTACAGGAAAACTTGGAGATGTAATGAAAGAATCGGCCATGGCTGCTATTTCATATATCAGAAGCAATCAAGAAGCTTTGGGAATAAAAGGTGAATTCTACAAAGAAAAAGACATTCACATTCACGTTCCAGAAGGAGCTGTTCCAAAAGACGGCCCATCAGCAGGTGTTACAATGGTGACAGCTTTGGTTAGTGCATTGACAGGAAGAAAAGTAAAACACGATTTTGCAATGACCGGAGAAATAACACTTACAGGAAGAGTTTTGGCAATTGGTGGAGTTAAGGAAAAAGTATTGGCTGCTCACAGATACGGAATCAATAAGGTGTTCTTGCCGAAAGAAAACAAGAGAGATATACAAGATATTGATCCTAAAATAAGACAAAAAATCAAATTCTATTTTACAAGTAATGTAAAAGAAATTTTGGATGAGGTATTAATCTAATGAAAATAGGCGTAATAAGCGACACTCATGGATCTTTGGACAATACGAAAAAATCTCTGGAGATTTTAAAAGATTGTGATACGATTTTGCATCTTGGAGATGTTTTGTATCATGGACCTCGTAATGCTCTTCCAGAAGATTACAATCCAAAAGATTTGGCGGTTATTTTCAAATCTATGGATAATGTAATCTATACTAGAGGAAATTGCGACAGCGATGTAGATCAAATGGTAATTGAACACGATTTGACACAAAAACATAGAATATTAAATCTTGGCAAATATAGAATTTTCACAATTCATGGATATGAAGAAGATGAAGACAAGAGAATTAGGTTTGCCAAGGCGAATAATTGTGATATCGTAATAACAGGACACACTCATGTAAAAGTTTTGGAAGAAAAAGACGGAGTTATTTTGTTAAATCCTGGAAGCCCTTCGATTCCAAAAGACGGTGTCAAATCAGTCGCAATAATAGATGAAGATGAAATCAAACTTATAGATGTAGATTCAAATAAAGTTGTGTCATCTTTAAAAAAATAAGGTCAATTAACTCATCATTGGGTTGATTGACTGTTTAGTTAGGAAGTGAAAAAATGATTCTAATAGGCGCAAAAGACATAGAAAAATCTTTCTTAGATAAGAGCATTTTGGAAAAAGTGACTTTTAATATTAACGACAATGATAAAATTGGAATCATAGGAATAAATGGTGCTGGCAAATCCACTTTGTTTAATATTTTGACAGGAGAATTATCAAAAGACGGTGGGGATTTGTTCATTAAAAATGATTTGAAAATAGGATACTTGAAGCAACACAATTCATTTGATTCAAGCAATAGTTTGTACGAAGAATGTTTGAGTGTTTTTTCAGAAGTATTGAGATTGGAGAACAAACTTCGAGAATACGAAAATCAAATGAATGATGCTGAAGATTTGGAAGATTTGATGAACAAATACCACAGAGATTTGGAAAGATTCGAATCAATGGGGGGATATCTCTACGATTCTGAAATCAGAGGCACATTAAAGGGCCTGGGATTTTCGGATGATGATTTGGACAAAAACGTCACTAATTTCAGTGGTGGTCAAAAATCACGAATAATGCTCGCAAAACTTCTTCTGCAAAAATGCGACGTATTGTTATTAGACGAACCTACCAACCATTTGGATATCAAAGCTATCGAGTTTTTGGAAACTTTTCTAAAAAATTACAAAGGTGCTTGCGTTATAATCTCTCACGATAGATATTTCTTAGATGGAATTGTAAACAGGATTTTTCACATGGAAAATAGAACCATCAAAACTTACGAAACAGATTACACTGGTTTTATGAAACAAAGAAAAATCTACATGGATATTCAACGAAAGACTTACGAAAATCAGCAACGTGAGTACAAGAGACAACTTGAAATCGTTGAAAAATATACAAGTACTGATAATGCGAAAAAGAATAAGCAAGGACAATCCAGAAAAAAACTTCTAGATAAAATGAAACTTATGGATAAACCTACTTACGATGACGGAACATTTGGAATCAAATTCAAAATATCCTCACCAAGCGGCAAAGACGTGTTGATGGTTGAAGATTTGTCCAAAAAAATTGACGACAAGTTAATTTTTGAGAACTGTAACTTAGATATATATAAGGAAGAAAGAGTTGGACTAATCGGAGCAAATGGAGTTGGTAAAACGACTTTATTTAATATTATAACTAAAAAATTAAAACCAACTTCAGGGAAATTCAGATTAGGATCCAATGTTAATATCGGATATTTCGACCAAGAACAAATTTATTTGAACGACAAAAACACAATTATCGATGAAATCTGGGACGAATATCCTAAAATGACTCACTACGAAATCAGAAGTGCGCTTGCTATTATGAATTTTGTTGGAGACGATATCTTCAAACTGATTGAAGATTTAAGTGGTGGAGAAAAGGCTCGTGTATCGTTATTGAAGTTGATGCTTTCCAAATCAAATTTTTTATTACTGGACGAACCTACTAACCACTTGGACATTGACTCAAAGGAAAGTTTGGAAGATTCTTTAATAAATTACGAGGGTACTGTTTTTGTAATTAGCCACGATAGATATTTTTTAAATAGAGTTTGTGATAAAATTATTGTATTAGAAAAAGACAAAGCGACGACTTTCCTTGGAAATTACGATTATTATCAAGAAAAAATAAATGATTCTAAAACAGATGAAACAGAAGAAAGTTTGAACAAAACTGCCGCTGTTAAGGAAAAGAAAAAACAACGAGCTATTACTAATAATCTTAAAAAATTAAGGAAACAAATCGACACTATCGAATCAAATATTGATAAAATTGATGAGAGAATCAAAGAAATTGAAGATATTTTTTGTCAAAATGACATTTACGATGATCCGAAAAAAATTCTTGAATTAAATGAAGAATTGGAAAATCTTAACGCTGAGAAAAATTCTTTGTATTCAGATTGGGAAGATAAACAATTGGAATACGAAGATTTTGATAAAAATTAAGGAGGGAAAACTTGGATTTTTTAGAAAAAAGATTTCGTCTAACTGAGAAAAAGACAGATGTTAAGACGGAATTAATGGCAGGATTTACTACGTTTATGACTATGAGTTACATCTTAGCAGTAAATCCACAAATGTTGAGCCAAACTGGAATGGACAAGGGCGGAGTTTTCACGGCTAGTGTAGTTGCAAGTATAATTGCAATGATTTGCATGGCTTTTCTAGCAAACTTACCATTTGGACTTGCTCCAGGAATGGGACTTAATGCATTTTTTACATTTACAGTTGTTAAAACATTAGGCTATACTTGGCAATTTGCACTTACTGCAGTATTTTTAGAAGGTATTATATTTTTAATTCTCTCACTATTTAAAGTAAGAGAAATGATTTTTGATGCGATTCCAATTAATTTGAAAAAAGCAGTTAGTTGTGGAATTGGACTTTTTATAGCGTTAGTTGGTTTAGTAAATTCAGGAATTATTTTAAAAGGTGAAGGTACTGTTTTACAATTAGGAAATCTATTGAGCAGAGAAAGTGTAGTTTTCGTTGTAGGATTATTCATTATTGCATGGCTTTTGGCTAGAGAAATCAAAGGAGCGTTAATGTATGGGATTTTGGCATCAACAATTTTGGCGTTGATTTTGGGAGTGTCAAAATACCAAGGAGGATCTCCAATAACATTGCCACCATCATTAGCTCCGGTAGCTTTTCAAATTCAATTCGACAAGATATTTACTTTCGATATGTTCACAGTAGTGTTCACATTCTTATTTGTAGATATTTTTGATACCGTTGGAACTTTGGTAGGAGTTAGTGCAAAAGCTGGAATGTTGGATGAACAAGGAAAATTAAAAGAAGCTTCTCCTGCATTATTAGCAGATGCAATTGGTACAACAGCTGGTGCTTTGCTCGGAACAAGTACAGTAACTACATTTGTTGAATCAGCATCAGGAGTTGCAGAAGGTGGAAGAAGTGGTCTTACATCTTTGTCAACAGCATTCTTTTTCTTCCTAAGCTTATTCTTGTTCCCAGTGTTTGGAATGATTCCTGCACAAGCAACAGGACCTGCATTGGTAATCGTAGGATTATTTATGTTAAGTTCTATAAAAGAAATCGACTTTTACGATTACTCGGAAGCAATTCCTGCATTCATAACAATAATTGCAATGCCATTTTGTTATTCAATCGCAGAAGGAATTTCTTTCGGAATGATAAGCTATGTATTGATTAAATTATTAGCAGGAAAAAGAAAAGATATTTCAATTTTGATGTATATCTTGGCAATAGTATTCGTTTTAAGAATAATTTGGCCATTATTTTAAATATTAAATTAAATGAGTAGTGCATTTTTAAATGCGCTACTATTTTTTGCTATAAATTATTTCAAATTTTAAAATTAAGTGTTATAATTTTATTGTAAACGATAACATAATTACAGAGAATTCATTTTATTTACATAACTAATCGTTAAAAAGTTAAGTAACTTAGCTATTTAAAAGAAGAAAAATAAGATAAGGAGGTTATAAAAATTAGTAAAACGTCTTCTTTTTATAAAATAAAATTAAAGGAGTAAAATATGAAGAAAATTAGCAAAAAAATATTATTGCTTTTAATGGCAATTGTAGTATTAGTAACACCAACTTTTACAAGCGCAGTAAGACAAGAAGTACACAATAACAGAAACTATAATTGGTACATAGATCAAGGAAATACTGGCTGGGCTAGCAACTCAAATTGTGGTCCATCTTCAAGTGTAATGGTAGAAAAATGGTTTAACAGAAATACAGATGCAACTGCTGAAGATGCAAGAGATCGTTATCCTATGCAAGGTGGATGGTGGTCAACTAACACAGTATCAAGATATTTAAATGATCAAAGAATTCCAAATCGTACAATTGCTTACAATGGAGAAGATACGTTGACAGATATATTGGATAATGGAAACATAGCAATTGTTTGCGTAAATACTGGATTTATTTCTTTTAATAATAACAACAATTCAAACATCGGTAGATTTTATAATTACCAAGGAGGACATTTCTTAGTTGTCAAAGGATATACTCATATCGACAACGAATTGTATTTTGAAGTTTATGATCCGAATAATTGGGGAGAAATGTACTTTAACGGACAACCAAAAGGAAAAGACAGATTATATGCAGCTAACGAATTGTCGCAATCAATTTTTAGATGGTGGGGAAATATTATTGTAATAGGATAAGATAGAAAGCCTTGAAATTAATTTTCAGGGCTTTTTTCATTTATAAAAATTTCCTATAAATAACCAGTTATTTATTGAATGATTCTATAAATCATAAAAAGGTTTTATTTGATGATATAATGAAATTGGTGATAAATATGTATTATGTAGGAATTGATATCGGATCAACTGCTTCAAAGGTAGTTGTGTTGGATGATTCAAAAAAAGAAATTGTATTCAAGAAAGTTATGCCAACAGGATGGAGTTCTGTTGAAACAAGCAAAACTATCAAAGAATGGCTTGAATCAAATGGGGTTAACGAAGATAATAGCAAAGTTGTCGCTACGGGATACGGAAGAGTTTCTGTTCCATTTGCGGACAAAGTTGTTACAGAAATAACATGCCATGCAAAGGGCGCAAGTTTTTTCAACGACGCTGACATGACTATTATCGATATTGGGGGACAAGATACAAAAGCGATAAGCTACAAAAATGGTATGGTGGAAGATTTCATTATGAATGATAAATGTTCTGCTGGTACTGGAAAATTTTTGGAAGTAATGGCAAATCGTCTTGGAGTTGGACTTGATGAAATGTTTGATTTGGCAAGAACTGGAAAAGATGTCAAGATTTCTTCAATGTGTACAGTATTTGCAGAAACAGAAATTATTTCATTAATTGGAAAAGGTACACCTAAAGAAGATATTGCTTGCGGTGTAATTAATTCTATTATTAACAAAGTGAAGACTTTGGTTCACAGACTTCCTGCTACGGATTATTATTTCTTAACTGGAGGTTTTTCGGGAAATGATTATATGACAGAACACTTGTCACAACTTCTATCAGCAACCGTAGAAACAAACGAGAATGCTAGATTTGCAGGGGCAATAGGAGCAGCAGTCTTGGCAAGATAATGGATTATTTAGATATTAGAAAAAACGCATATATCGATGCACTCACTTTGAGAGAATCAACAACTGTTGTTTCATTGTGGGGCAGAGTTCCGTGGGAAATCGTTGAAAGTTTTGGAGTGAAATCAGTGTATTCTTACGGAATAGACAAGGAAGTCACAATAGATTATACAGATAATAATTACTGTGATATGTTGAATTCTTCTTTTGCTTATTTGGAACTTGGAAGATGTCCATTTATGTTTAGTTCATCTTTTTTTATAGTAGATGATAGTTGCAAAATTCGCTACGAAACTTTGAAAAAGAAAACTGACAAGGATGTTTTTGTGTACAAATACAAAGATTACAAGTCTTTGATTGGGTATTTGGAAGAAAAATTAGACCAAAAATTTGACGAGAAAAAATTTGACGAATTAATCGAAAAATCAAGAGAGATTTCATCTCTTATATTTAATCTCAGAAAATGCGATATCGATGAGAGAAGAATTTATGAGGTGGAGTATTTCTCCAAATTTATTTTCGATATTGACAAAAGAATAGAATTCATCAAACGACATATAGATGATTCTTTTAGGGACAAATCATCTGTTAAACTTCAGGCAGCAGCTGGAGTGTACAAAAAATTTGATCAATTAATCAAAGAAGGTTATTTTTGTGAAGGCGAATATCACGATATTTTTACAAAAAAAGGTTTTGAATACATAGATGAAAAGTACAAGCAATTTGATTTCAAACCAGATTATGTGATTAATAACTGTAGCCTATTTGATTATGATGATAATATAATTACTTACTAGGGGGTATTTAAATGGCAGATTACAGAAAAATGTGGGAAGATTTAGGAATGGATGTCGATACACACGACGTTTTGTGTGAAGTTTTACCACAAGCATTTGGTGATGTATATTTATCACAAGAAAACAGACCAGAAAAAATGGATTATTTCAACATGGTTGTTGCAGAAATCCACGGGATTAGACCAGCTGAATTAATCGAATTCCAAAAAAACGGCGGAAAAGTTGTAGGAACATTCTGTATTCACGTTCCTGATGAAGTAGTATTTGGTTGCGGAGCTATCAATACTGGTTTGTGTTCAGGATCACAATTCTGGGTACCAGGTGGAGAAAAATATCTTCCAACTGCAACATGTCCGCTAATCAAGGCATCTTTGGGTGCTAGATTTGAAAAAACTTGTCCATTCTTTAGACTTGCAGATTTATTCGTTGGAGAAACAACTTGTGATGGCAAGAAAAAAGCATGGGAAATCATGTCAAAAGATGCGCCAATGTATATCTTCGATTTACCACAAATGAAAAGAGACAAAGACGTTGAATTCTTCAAAGACGAAGTTTACAGATATATCGATAGAATCGAAGAATTAACTGGCAACAAATTGACTCCAGAATCTCTACACGATGCTATTGTTTTAATCAATAACAAAAGACGTGCAATGCAAAGATTATGGGAATTCCGTAAACTAGATAATGTTCCAATCAGTGGTAAGGACTGCTTATTGATTTCACAAATTGCATTCTACGATGACCCAACAAGATTTGCACAAAAAGTTAATGAATTATGCGATGAATTGGATAAGAGAAAAGAACAAAACGTTAGTGTGTACAAAAAAGGCGCTACAAGATTAATGTTAACAGGAACTCCATTGTCCATTCCAAACTGGAAATTACACCACATCATCGAATCAAGTGGAGCAGCAGTTGTATGTGAAGAAATGTGTACAGGTTCAAGATATTTCGAATTAACAGTAGATGAATCTGGAAAGACTATGGACGAAATGGTTGATCACTTAACAGATAGATACATGAAAGGTATCAACTGTGCATGCTACACTCCAAACACTGAAAGAGTTGACGACATCATCAGACTTGCAAAAGAATACAACGTTGACGGTGTAATCGATGTTAACTTAAAATTCTGTAATATTTACGATACAGAAGGTCACATTGTAGAAAAAGAACTTAAAGATCACAACATTCCAGTATTGGGAATTGAAACTGATTATACAGACGAAGACAGCGAACAATTGAAGACAAGAATTGAAGCCTTCGTTGAGATGATTGAAAATGGCAGATAAAATGAACTACATCTTGTTCAAAGATGTAGCAAACGGACAAAAACTTTACGATTTAATCAAACAACATTCTATTAAAGCTACGATTGCTCCAACACCAAGAGTTTTGGATGTGTGTTGTGGGATTTCTATATTGTACGATAACTTGGAAGACAAACCCAAAATCGAAAAAATTATAGAAGAAAACAACATTGAAATCAAGGGCTTTCACGAAATAGAACGAGATATTAATCCCAACAGGATGAAGTTTCTCTAAATTGTAAAATCAAAAGAGCACACGCAGTGCTCTTTTTTAATGCTTGTGAAAAGCTTAAATATGGTAAAATAATAGTAGCAATAAAAAGGAGAATAAAAATGAGAGCTGGAATTTTTCAATTCATGAATGATGCTGTTAAATTAATAAATAGTCGCAATAAATTTATAAACTTTGTTGCAGAAGAAGCAAAAGAGTTTTTCAGTAAAGTTTTTGAAACGAACGAAGATGTTATTAATATTAACGCACGTGTAAAAAAAGAAGACAGCATCAAAGAAAAAATACTAAAACAAAATTATTATATAAAATGTAAAGACGTAGAAGATGTGTTCAGTCTATTTCCGGATTTGATAGGAGTTAGAATAGAATGTCGTTTCAATGAAAACGAAAAAGATTTGTACGAATATTTAAAAAGACTTTTTTATTACAAAGACGAAAATGGCTATTATTACTCCAAGTATGATATGAGAATCAGGCTTAATTTGGATCAACCTCAGCCACAAAAACAAAAAAACGGGTTTGAAATTTATAAAATCGACGCAATTTTTGTGGAAAATGAAGAAATGAAAATAAATTTCGAAGTGCAAATAAAATCCATGGTCAATGTATTCTGGGGAGAGGTAGATCATTCGATTTTGTACAAAAATTCAAACTATGTAATGACAGAAGATTTGATACGTGATGTGATGTATTCAATCAAAAACAACCTTACAATTATCGACAAACAACTCAACAGTGTTTATAAAAAAATGATGACTGTAGAATCTAACGAAGATGATGCAACAAGACAACAATTTAAGAGCATCATAACAAAAATGATTCACGATGGTTACATGCTCAAACTAAAATACAATCTAGGATTTGTAATAGATATGAGAAATATTGCAAATGTGGTCAGCGATTATCTGTTTTCTGTGATGGATGTATTAGAGAAAAAACAATACGAAGAAAGGTTAATCGACATATTAAACAAAGTAAATGCAATAAGTAACAAGCCGATTAGTTTTGGTGAGTTGTATGATTTTTCAGATATGGAATTTGGAGATTACATTCACACATCATTTGCACAAGGACTCAATAGCAGATTGGACAAGGACTTCAACTGGAATTTCTGTCTGTCGATATTATTTGCCATTGATGACAGAGAAAACGACGAGATTTTCATGGATTTTGTGTATTATGTGATATATTCCATAAGAAGAATCATCGAAAAAGAAATCAGTAACTGCAATATCAACCAAACTTACCAAGATATTTTGACGGATAAATTAGTGAAAGAAAGCATAAAATATTTGTCAGAATCGTACAATATTAATAACTTTTCACAAAATTCATTTGAAATAATCGGAGAAATCGTAGAAGATTTCGTAAAAGATGTGGAAAGCGTGGAAGATATTGAAAAGTTAGATTTTTTAGCATTGAGAAACAAATTCTTGGAAAAATTTGAAGGAATCAAAAATGAAGATTAGATGTGGAACTGATATTCTAAGAGTTTCACGAATAAAAAACATAAAAAATCTGGATAAGTTTATGAAAAAAGTCTTCACTGAACGAGAAATTTCATATATTGAATCCAAAAATCGTAGTTTTGAGACTATTACAGGGATGTTTTGCATGAAAGAGGCAGTGTCAAAGGCTTTGAAGACTGGAATTGGTAAAATGAGTTTTATGGATGTAGAGTCTATACATGATGATGGATTAGTTGTAAAATTAAATACAGATAAATTTCCAAAAGTTTTAGATATTGATGCATCCATTTCTCATGATGGAGAATATGCAGTAGCAATGTGCGTGTTGATGTTGGAGGATTAGAATGGATTTTACAATAAAAAAAAGAGATCCCTTTTCCAATAAAGGAAACTACGGAAGAGTATGCATAGTTGGTGGTTCGAACGGAATGTGTGGGAGCGTCTACTTGGCGAGTATGGCAGCACTTAGATGCGGAAGTGGATTGGTGTACACAATTGTTCCTGAAATTATCTCGGAAATTATGCAAATTAAATCCGTTGAGAATATAATACTTCCACTTGAATGTGAGGATAAAAAATTGAGTGATAATTCTATTTCTCAAATTTTAGAATATATTTCCAATAAAAACTGCGTAGCAATTGGATGTGGAATGGGAAAAGATAAATTAAATTACGAGTTGATAAAATCTGTACTTAAAAATTTTCATAAACCAGTTTTGATAGATGCAGATGGATTAAACTCAATAAAAAACTTCAGTGAACTAGAATTTGAAGATTATTCAGTTGCCATAACGCCACATCCACTGGAATTTAGTAGACTTTCGGGATTGGATGTAGAATATATCAATCAAAATCGTGAGAAAGTAGCTACGGATTTTTCAAAAAAACACAAATGTATAGTAGTTCTCAAAGGCCATCACACAATCGTCGCAAAAAATGACGAAATTTATGTAAACAATACAGGAAACGCTGGAATGGCAACAGCTGGAAGTGGGGATTGTTTGTCTGGAATTATTGCAAGTTTTATGCACAACAGAGATGTGTTCGAAGCTTGTAAATTGGGAGTGTACATTCACGGACTGGCTGGAGATTTTGCAAAACAAAAAATAGGAGAGGACAGCATTATTGCATCGGATATTATTAGAAATTTACCGGAAGCAATTAATGCTTGTAAGGAGAAATAATGTTTAAATATCAAAGTTATTTGAAGGTTGATTTAGATAAATTAAAACACAATTACAAAGAAATCAAAAACATAAGCAATTTAGTCAAAATGTGTGCCGTAGTTAAGGCCAATGCTTATGGACAAGGCGCAGCGTTTATCACAAAAGAATTGGAGTATTTGGGAATAGATTACTTTGCAGTGTCCAATATAAATGAAGCATTGGAACTTCGCAAAAATGGAATATTCAAACCAATCATGATTTTAGGCTACATTTCCAATGAAAACATTGAAGTCGCAATCAAAAACAACATCGAATTAACAGTTTACGATTACGATACTGCAGTTGAAATCAATAACGTTGCAAAAAGTTTGAACAAAATATGCAAAGTTCACATCAAAATCGACACAGGAATGACAAGATTAGGATTCCAAGTTAGACTTGATCACGATAAATGCTTGGAAGAAATATTCAAAATTTATAAAATGGATAATGTAGTGTTGCAAGGAATTTACAGTCATTTTTCAGATGCTGATAGCGAAGATTATTCTTATACCAAAGAACAATACAATACATACATTGGTTTTATGATTGATGTGGAAAACAGAGGAATAACCGTTCCAATAAAACACATAGCAAATGATGCAGGAGCGATAATTCACGGATATTTCTTGGATATGATAAGATGTGGAATCGGACTTTACGGCTATCACGCATCAGATTATGTAAGAGAAAATTCTAGGTTAAATCTGGAAGAAATATCTTCGCTTTACACAACAGTGTCAATGATTAAAACAGTTCCAAAAGGAACAGACATCGGATATGGAAGAACATTCACGACAAACTCTGAAACAATAGTCGCAACAGCGACAATAGGTTATGCTGACGGCTATCCGTTGGAATTATCCAACAAAGCTTATGTGATTATCAACGGCAAAAAAGCAAAAATTTTGGGAAAAGTCTGCATGGACCAAATTATGATAGATGTAACATACATTAGAGATGTAAAAGTCGGCGACAAAGTTTTGTTGTTCGGAAAAGATGACATGGGAGAAATATCATTGTATGATTTGGCAGAAATGGCAAACACAAATGTATATGAGCTTTTGTGTAGAGTTACCATGAGAATTCCTAGAATTTATACTAGAAATGGAAAAGTCGTAGAAGTGTGTGATTATTTACAAAAAATCAACTAATCTTAGCCCAGCTTTTAAGTTGGGCAAGTTTTTTGTATTGATTTCTTGAAGTGTTTTGGATATAATAAAAACAGTTCTTAAAATAGCGAAGAGTTTATAGGGTGAGTTTATGAAAGTAAAAAGAGGAGACATATTTTACGCAGACTTAAGCCCTGTTGTTGGATCTGAGCAGGGTGGTGTAAGACCTGTCGTTGTTGTTCAAAATGATGTGGGAAACAAATACAGTCCAACCGTAGTCATAGCAGCTATTACTTCACAAATAAATAAAGCGAAATTACCAACACATGTGGCAATAGAACGATCCAAGTACGGTTTACCGAAAAATTCAGTTATTTTAGCTGAACAAATAAGAACTATTGATAAAAAAAGGCTTCGTGAAAAAGTAGGTAGCTTTGATGATAGAGTTCTGATAAAGTTGGATGAAGCTTTAAAAATATCTGTGGGTATATAATCTAAACTACATATTTTATAAAAAAGTTATCAAATTTGATTTGGTAGCTTTTTTTGTATATAATTTAAGCTATGGAAAATTACGATATTTTTAGATTAAACAACTTTTTAATATACAAAAAAACAGGAACAGATGGATTAAGCATCTACGATTGGAACAAAAAGAAGTTCGCATTCAAAAACGAAAATAGCGAACAAGAACTTCTTAAAATTAACGACATATACATTAACGACAGAAACAGCGACATCGAACTAATCGACCTAGTAGAACGTGAACAAGAAAATTCATTTTCTTCAGTTGTGAATTACTACAGCGATATGAGCGAAGTACAACTTCACAAAAAGACGATACTATATCTAATTAAAGACAAAGATTTTGATATGTTACAAGATTTGTTCGACAAAATCGAAGATGATAAATCATATTCTTATCTATTCGTATACGCAATCAAAAAACTCATACAATATGGAAATAGTCCATCATTATTAAAAGGAAAAATCCAATTAACAGAAGAAAACCAAGAAATAGTCACTACCTTATCCATAAGTATGATATCAGATGCATTGTTAAAATATTTTGATTATTTCAAAAAGTTCTTCATATTCACACCCAATTACGTGTTCACAATAGATGTCAGAACGTATATACTTATGAATTACATGACGAAATTCATAGCAAAATGGAGAGAGTTTCTATACAAATACTCAAAAGTCGACGACAAAGAATCCACATTCAAATTAATCAACGATTACGTAATAATGCTTTCACAAAGCTTGGACAATGATAATTACTCAATTGAAATGGAAAAAGAAATAATATCTGAAACCAAGAAATATTTGAACGAAGAAGATTATACGAATGTATTCAAAAACTTGTCATCAATACACGATTCGTATTATTTTATACTATTCGTAGAAGAACTTATCAAACAAGACAAAGACAAAACATTTGAAAAAGTTTGGGAAATTTATCGAAAGAGATTAAAAAGCACATACAAAGACAAAAAATACATGAATATTGTCATGGAAATCAAATCATTTGAAATTGGAAACGATGATTTGTATCTATATTTGAAGAAAAACATAGAGAAAACATTCAAAAAAAGGACTAAGCTATTAGAAATACTAAAATTCGTAGATAAATTGGATTTTAAATAAAATATTAGGCCAATCTTACAGGGACATTAAAAAATAATGTCCCTGTTTTTTTAGTTCATATTATAATTTCAAAAAAGAATATATTACTATATCACATATTGAAATTTTAAATAAAAGAAATAACTTAGCAAAATTAAGGAATATCTATATTAGATAAAGAACATTGATAATATATCATTAATACACAAGGATATAGATTAAATAGCACACATTTATTAGGAAATTAAATAAGTAAATTCTTGACAATAAAATCTATTAAAGGTAATATTAATTAATAGCAAGACTTTTATTTAAATATTATGAAAACGTTACGCAACTTAATTCTATACATAAAAAAATATCATTTAAACTAATATCGACAAATTAGAAGTCAAATATCAAATAAATTGTAAATTTTATGTTTTAATATCAAAAGGAGTGAAAATTAGCGTGAAAAATAATAGGGAAAGAGAACACATTTGTATAAGTTATAAAAAGAAAAAATTAATTAGCTTTATTACTAAAACAATACTTAGTTTAATTTTTTTGATTTTTTGCTCAGGATTTACCTATTCGAATAATGTACAAGAAGTGCCTGATTATATACATGAAAATATTATAGAAGGAAATATAGATTTAGAAGACAAAATTACTATTGATTTAAAAAGCAAAATATCACAAGAAGAATATGAAAAAACTATAAAAGATGTAGAAAACTTTTTGAAAGAAAATCATGTTATTTTTAATAATACGTCCAGAGAGGAATTTTCGACAGAATGCGACAAATTTATTAAAAATAGAAAAGAACATACAATAGTAAATACTATATTAGATTTGAAGATACTGACATCTAGCTTAAAACAAGGTCATGTTGGGATTAAAGATAATTATTTTACAGAAATTTTGCCAATAAAACTATTTAAGTATTCTGATGGAGTGTTTATTACTGATTGTCCTAAAAATTATACAGATATACTAGGAAGCGAACTTTTAGCAATAAATGATATTTCAATAGAAGAAGTTAAAAGTAAATTATTTAAGTATGAGTATGGAGAAAACCAAAATTTTAGAGATATAAGTGCAACTGTTTACTTAGTGAATCTTGATATGTTAAAGAGAGAAAGCATAGTAAAAGGACAAGAAGTACAATTAAAAATGAAGAAAAATGGTAAAATATTATACAAAAATATTAATCCATTAAAAATTGAAGATTGGCAATATGGTAAAGTTGATTCAGATTATTCGGGCATGTACTTTATAGATGTAAAAAAAATGAATGAAAAGATGAAAAACATTGATCATACAACTATTAGACCACTAAAGATAATAAATCAAACTGAAAAAAATTTTTATGCTACAGTAAAAAATAAAAATTTAATAATTTATTATAATTTATGTTCGGATAATGCAGAATTCAACATGCACAGTTTTTCAAAAGAAATAAATGAAAAATTACATAAAATTAAGCCTTCAAAAATCATTATTGATTTAAGATTTAATGGAGGAGGAAGAAGTGAATTATATCATCAAATATTAAAAGAATTGGAATTTTATCAAATATTAAATCCAGAGACGAAAATAAAAATATTAGTAGGTAACTTCACATATTCGGCATCAGGATTTGCGACAATAGAAACAATGAGAACACTAGATAATGTTGAAATAATAGGTGGAGATTCAGGATTTACAATTAAAACTACTACTGGAGTTGATAGTCTGTTTTATATAAAAAATCTTAGAACTTATTGCCAGTATGCTGCAAGATTCATAGATGTTCAAAATTACGAGAAGGAAGATGTATTTAAGCACAATTACAAAAATTATGATTACAAGAATGATATGCTTACACCAGACTTCTATGCGGAGCAATCCTTTGCAGATTATATGATAGGAAATGACCCAGCGATGAATTATGCACTTAGGGATGAGGGAGACAATTCGTTATTTAATAAAATGAAGTCTATTATTGATTAATTAAAACAGGTAGTTGGAGAATAGTATTCTCTAAAAATAAATTTGGCGAAACGTGATAAAATGCAAGGAGGAAAATATGATATCATTTATGGACGAAATAAATAATGGTGTAGGAACAATTGGAAGTGGAGTTTGTAGCATAAACGAAGTTTCTTGTTGGAATAACAAATGCAACTATTATGGAACTTTAGTATGTTGTCAAAAAATATAACAAAGGTGATGGATATGTTGCAAAGACAGACGTTAAGTAAAATGATAAAGTTAGCAGTGGTTATGATTTTTTTTATAACAACTACTAGTTTTGTTAAGCAGGATGAAATAATAACAATTAATCAACAGGACTTAATTGATTACATCAACACTAGTAACATTGAAAAATATGATTCTAAAAAAATTGAAGGCATTGAACCAATAAATTCTTATAAATACAAAACTCAGGTAATGGATATAAGAGATTTTATGAAAAATAATCAAGTTTTCTATGATAAAGCAAACATGGATGAAATTACAAATTCATACAATAAGTTATTAACAGATGCTGAAAATAAAACTGTGTTGGATTTAAATCATGATTTAATGAAAATAATCTCAAAGTATGGACAAGGGCATGTTTCTATTCTTCCAATTGATACGAAAAAATCTGAAGTTTTTATAGCTGAATTTAATGGGAAATATTACATAGTAGGAGCAAATGAACAGTTTAATAACTTACTAGGATCAGAAGTTATAAGCATAAATAATATCGAAATAGAAGATATTGTTGATAGATTAGAAACTTATGCTATTGGAGAAAACAAAAGTTTTAGACGTCGTCAGCAAAATTATTTATTAAATTCTTACGGCATTTTGAAAAAAGAAAATCTAATTGCAGAAAAACAGAATATTTATGAATTAAAAACAGGAGATAAAATTATAAAAGTAGATATACCATTTGTTAAGTCAGATGATTTAATAGTAAGTAAATTAAAGATAAATGGAAGAAAAACTGATATATTACAATATGAAAGAAAAAGAACTAGTAATGAAAATAATGTTTCAATAAAACCATTATCAAATCCTGTAGATGTAAACAGATTGCACTATATTGAAACAAAAGGTGACAAATTAATTCTTAGATATAATTCCTGTACTGAAAATGATAATTATAAGATTGAAAAATTCACCAAGGATGTCTGTGACAAATTAGATAGTAATAAATTTTCAAAGATAATCATATATTTAAGATATAACTCCGGAGGAGATTCCTCATATATCTTCAATATTTTTAGTAAAATGATGGCATATCAGGGGGCAAATCCTAAAACCAAAATAAAAGTTCTAATAAGTGATGGAACTTACTCTTCTGCAGGAGACTGCGCTTTGCTATTTGTAAAGAATTTTCATAACGTTGAAGTAATTGGAACAGATAGTGGATTTCCAGTCTTAACATATGGTGGAAATGTCAATATGTTTTATACTAAAGATACTTATTTTCAAATATCTTACTGTATGATGGTTTTTAGACAACACTATGAAGATGTCGATTCGTATTTATTTAATTATATGAACTTTGATTTTGACAGGAATACAATGACACCAGACTTCCACGCAGAAAAGTCTTTTGCAGATTACATGATAGGAAATGACCCTGCAATGAATTATGCATTGAGAGATGAAGGAGACAATTTCTTGATCAACAAAATAAAAAATTTGAAAAGATAATACCAGGAAACATTGTAAGGAGTATTTTATGAAAATCATTACAGAAAAGGGATACAAATCAAAAATGATAAATAAGATCAAAAAAATGAGCGCTGCTATAATCATAGTTATAGCAGTAGCTTTTTCTAATATTTCATATTCTGACAACGAACTTGATAATATAGAGGTGCTTACATTCTCTGTAAATAGCATGTATAATAAAGGAAACTTGGACACAAACAAGGAAAAACACAAAAAACTTGGAGAGATAGAATTAAATAGAGTTTTATCAAAAGAAGATTACATAAAAGATGTTAATAATTTTAAAAGCTTTTATATTCATGAACAAGGCTATCTTGGAGGATACACAAAAGAACAACTAGAATCGGATATTGATAAATTACTACAAAATCCAACAGGAAATACCGTTGGAGATTTGAATTTGCAACTTGCTAAAATAATATCTAACATGAACGATGGACACACAACTGCAATGTATTTTTTGGGGACAGAGCGATTCCCGTTCAGAATAAAAATAATTGGCAATGAATTCTACATCATAAACACAACAGAAAAATGCAAGGACTTATTGTATTCTAAAATCGTAAGCATTGAAGGTGTAAAATCGTCAGAAATATTGAAAATAGTGAGCAAATATGTTTCTGCAGAGAATGAAACTGAAAGGGAATATATTTTACATCGTGGTTACATGTTATTCACTGATTTACTTAAAAAAGAAAATATAATAAAAGGAGATAAAGTACATTTACAAATTTTACAAAATGGAAAAATCGTTGATAAAACTGTAGATACTATAAACACTGATAATGTTGGAATATACAAAAGTTACTATGATAATGAAAGCTATAATCAAATAATGTATGATACTAGTGAATTAAAATGGAATGCATATACAAATTGGGAAAAAGAACAATTCACAGAAAATAAGCAATTTTATTTCTATAAATCAAACAGAAATCTAGTAATTAAATATAATTATTCTTACGATATGAATAAAGATAACGTATTAAAAGATATGATAACTAAAATGCAAAATGAAATACAAGCAAAAGATATTGACAACATCATATTAGACATCAGATATAATGGTGGTGGCATGTTTACACACGCAAAAGAATTAGAGTTTGCGATAATGCAATATCAATTATTAAATCCAAAAATCAATATCAAAGTGTTAACTGGTGAAGAAACTTTTTCAGCTGGGATAAGAATGTTGGATAGTGTAAAAAGAAACCTAGAAAATGTACAGATGATTGGAACAAATACTGCGGGAGCTTCAAATTATAATATGTCTGCTGGAAATATTGTATATCTTGGGAAAAGCAAACTATTCATATACACATCAGGAGAAATGAGAAGATATGATTATACATACAAAGATGTTATACACTCTTCGAATTTAAACAAAGGCAATGGATCAACGTGGTATCCTGATATGTTTATCGAAAACCAAATCGAAGATTACGCAGTTGGCAATGACAAGGTTATGAATTATGTGCTGAGAAATGAAGGAAACAATTCTTTGTTTGATAGAATAAAGGGAATATTTAATTAGATATTTCTAGGAATATGAGAAGTTTCAAAGACCACATGAATTGAAATTCAATTTTGTGGTCTTTTTTCTTGTTGATAATTATTTTTTATTACTTTATTTCCTGTTGATTCAAATTTAATAATATTTTTATACTACATATTATTGTAATATTTATTAAAATATATGTTAAAATATAGATAAGAGTTGATGTGGTAAAAAACTAAAATGTAAAAAAATTAAGAAAGCAATCACTGTGAGACACTTGTAATTACTTTTAGTAAAATACCAATAACAGGAGGAAACTATGCTTAAATATTTACATAAAAAATTAATCAGAAACAAAACATATTTTTTCGTGATTTTATTATCGTTAATAATGTGCTTTGCGACTCTTTTCATACAAATGCAAAAGTCAACATATTATGAGCTAGATAGAATAAAAGAAATGGAATCCAGCACTGATAGTTTGATTGCTTATTTTCTGAAAAACAAAAGAAGTGGCAATAAGATAAATCCAAAGTTAAGCGTCGAAGAAAACGAAAAAATATATGACACAGAATTAAAATATTATGGAAAGTTATCGGATAATTTGTACGAGATAGATAATTTTATGTCGACGAATACGAACAAATCATCATTCGGAGAGTACAGCAGAAAATACGATGCCAAAGCAATCTATACTCACGAGCAAAACATTTTAGAACTTTTGGATAAATTGGATTCACACCCAGAATCCAAAAAGATAAAAGTAGATAAGGATTACATTAACTTTATTAAACATAGAAATTCTGATAATTCGACAAAAACAAATGGAGTTATAAATGAGTATAAACAGTTGAATTTTGCTGCGATTATTTCGAAACAGTCGTATGTCTTATTTGGTGCAGTTCCAGCGATATTTTTAGCTATATTTCTAATCATATCCTTGGAAAATGATGATGTGTTGAAGAAGTTACCATTTAAAAACATCTTAATTACAAAGAATAGATTTTTTATGAGTTTATTAATTTACATTATGTATATTGTGTCAGTTTTATTATTCTTATTGTTAATTAGCACAGTATTTCTGGATGGATTCGGTAAATTTGATTATTATCACATATCTGTACTTGAAAGATACAAATTCTTAACTGAAAAACAGAACTTAGGATTTGTAAAGTTAGAGTATTTGAAACCTTACGAAATCTTGTTGCGAGCGATTGTAACTTTGGTTTTATCTTCTACTTTTGTATTTGGAATATTATCATTTGTCAAGAAAATTTTCACATCGAAAACAATGGAAATGATCTGTTCTATTATTGTTATTGGTGGTTTTGTTGGTGATTTGTTATTGTTCAATCACAGATTCAATCCACTATTCATAACTAAATACTTTTCTTGGATGCAAATGGTATGCTTGTTATTGATAGATACAATTCTTTTAGGATGCTGTTTCAGTGTCAAAGATAGAGCTAAAAAAGAAAAAATATCTTACAGAAAAGTTGATACAACTAGTGTTGAGGGATTGGTGTTAACTAATATAATTTCCAAGCAAATGGTTGTGTTTATTTTAATAACAGTTGGTTTGTTTTCGTTATTTACGGCTTTTAAAACCGAAAAATACAATAAATTACGTGAAGAAGAAGAGCAAGTTTACAAGAATTACTTAGCTTTTGGTCAGTCTTATAAGACGAAGATTTTAAATGATCCTTATTTGACAGAGGCGGAAATTAATCAAAATCTTGAAAATTTTGAAAAAGAATTTGAAGGCGGAATTAAAGAATACAGAGTATATATTAATAGAGAAAAAAATCCAGATAAATTCTACAAATTTTATCAAGACAAATTCACATCTGGGGATTTGAGGTTTGATCAAAGTAGTGGATATATGGATAAGAGCGATTCTTTGAGTATGTACACAAAACGATATATGTACGATAAAATTGATTTACTTAATAAGATGAAGGTTACACCTTCAAATAGAATATATGATGGAATATATAATGTTGACTATAATCCTGAAGATGGAGTTAAATATTTGAAGATAAAAGACAGGATATTTTCATATTTGTTTAATGGAAGTAGTGAGGGTATTACAGGAATAAATCTGTTGTATGATTTGTTCTACACAAAATTCAATATTATTGTTACATTATTGTCTGCTTGTATGTTTGGAAGTTTGTTATCTAGAAATAAGAAGATTATAGAAATACAAAAACTAACACCGATTAACAAAAATTCTATTTACAGAAGAAATGTATTATCAAGTATTTTCAGCACAATAATAGGATTCTTGATTGTTTTGGCAATTGTATTTGCAATTGGAACAATAATTGGTGGAATTGGTAATTCACAACTTCCAACAATGAGAATATCAAACATAATGTTTAGTGCAGAAGTTATGAGATACAGGGAATTTATTATCAAAAGCACAATATTATCGATACTTGTGAGTTCTTGTTTTTCTATCTTCATAAACATGACCAAACTATTCATAGACAATAAAATTTCGAATTTGATAGTTGCGTTGATTGTGATTCTATCAATTGGATTACCGTACATTGTGAGATTCGTTCCTGCTTTTTTGCCATTCTCTTATATGGATAGTTCTGCTGTGGCGAATGGATTTATGTCATTTCATCAACAAAATGGATATTTAAATTTTACGTTTGGAGTAATATCTATTATTTTATGGACTGTAGTGTTGTATTTTATTAGCAAGAAGAAATTTGAAGAAAAGAGGAAATAAATGTTACAAGTTATTGATTTAGAAAAGAAATATGGAGATAAAACTATTTTAGATAAAGTCAATTTTGGATTGGAAAAAGGACAAATTAAAGCCTTGGTTGGACCAAATGGATCGGGAAAAACGACACTAATGAATAGCATATCCAATTCCATAAAAATAGATGGTGGTAAAATAGTTATAGATAATGAACAGTATGATGATGAAAAAATCTTCAATAAGTTAACTTTTTTCAGAGATGAAACTATCTTAGATTTTAATATGAAAGGTATAGATTACTTGGAATTAATCAAGAATGCATATAAAAAATCTACAGAAGATGTGAATAATATATGCAAAAAATACGAGATAGAGGGATTTGCACATAAAAGGGTTGGAGAATATTCATTAGGAATGAAAAAAAAGTTAATGCTTGCAATGTCTTTCTTGCCGGGAAATGATTATGTTTTATTAGATGAACCTCTAAATGGTTTGGATCCAACAAGTGTTATAAAAACGAAGAATTTATTGAAAGAGATTGCCAAGCAAAATGTAGGAATTATTATATCGAGCCATGGGTTGAATGATTTGGATGATATAAGTCGTGATATTTTGTTCTTGAAAGATAAGAAAATCTTGGAAGAAAAACTAGAATCTGTAAAATATTTGAATCTCTCAACTTCTAATGATGAACTTGTCAAAAAAACTTTGATGAACAACGGATATGAATACGAAAATAAATTGATTATACTAAAAGATGAAAATATTAAATCAATTTTGAAGATTTTATCGCAATTGGATGTAAATATTTATAGTATAGACAAGAAATCAAAATCTTCTCAAGAAAGATACATGGAATTGTTTAAAATATAATTTACACATGAAAGTTTAAGGATATTTTTAAAAAAATTAATTATAAGTTTGGTTGATTGGATGTTCTTGTCCACGATACTTATACGAATAAAGACCACATGAATTGAATTTCAATTTTGTGGTCTTTTTGCTTGTAGATAATTATTTTTGAATTATTAATTTGTCAACTGGTCTGTCAAACTCTTCTGGGTGCAAATCATCAACTAATTGAAAATCGTAGACTATGGATACTTTATACGAATCTTCGCCGATTTTGTCGATGAATCTGTCGTAGAATCCTCCACCGTAGCCGATTCTGTATTTGTTTTTGTCGAAGCATAATCCAGGTACTAGCATGAAATCAAATTTAACGTTTGATTCAACTGGATTTTTGGGTTCTAAGATTCCGTAAGCTCCAGGAGCCAAATCATCAATGCTTTTGATTTCTACGGCAATCATATGCCCTTTTGATTTTACATAGGGAACGTATACTTTTTTTTCTTGTTCCAACAAATCCTTGATGAGTTTGTGAGTGTTAAACTCAGATCCAAAGCTCACATACACAAAAAAACTTTCGGAATTTTTGAATTCTTCTAAGTTTTCCAATTCTTTTAAGAGTTCATCGTCGACTTTTTGTTTGTCGGAGATGGAGTCTCTTTGTTGTAACATTTGTTTTCTAATTTCTTTTTTATTCATTTTCATCACCTAAAAATATATATACCCTAAAAAGATTTAAATATCCAGTTGTTTAAAAATTTAAAAATACTGTGATATAATAAGGGTTGCGAGGTGAAAAATGTTAGAATTCGTTCATGTAGATAAGACATATAAAAATAAAGTGTGCGCATTAAATGATTGCAATTTTAAAATAGAACAAGGTGAATTTGTTTTTTTGATTGGACCAAGTGGTGCGGGCAAATCAACTATTACAAAACTTATACTTAAAGAAATAAATCCAGATAGAGGTAAGATTTACCTATACGGTGAAGACATAACCAGATTAAAAGCGAGGAAAGTTCCTAAATTAAGACAAAGTATAGGAATGGTGTTTCAAGATTTTAAACTATTGGAGAATAAGACTGTGTACCAAAACATAAAATACGTTATGCAAATTTTGGGCAAGAGTTCTTCAGAGATAAAATCTACGATTGATACTGTGCTTGATTTGGTAAATTTGAAGGATAAAAAGAATGCATATCCACACGAATTATCCGGTGGGGAAATGCAAAGAGTCTGCATTGCACGTTCGATGGTTAATAAACCAAAACTACTTATTGCAGACGAACCTACGGGGAATTTGGATCCAGTGACTAGCATGGACATTGCCAATGCGTTGGTTAGAATTAATGAACGTGGTACGACTGTGATGATGATAACTCACGAGAAAGATATCGTGAACAAATTACAAAAAAGAGTAATTCAATTGGACAAGGGTATTATTGTTAGAGATGAAGAAGGTGGAATGTATGAGAAGAATTAGAGTTATGATATCCACTTTGAAAGAAGGATTTGTAGGTATTTGGAAAAACAGATCGATGGGACTTGCATCTTTGACGACGATTTCTCTGGCACTTTTGATTTTGGGATCTGTAATTATATCTATGTTGACAATGAATCAAGCTGTAAAAGACATCGAAGGAAAAGTTAATCTTGTCAATGTGTATTTGGAAAATGGAATTCAAGAGGACAAGACGAAAAAGATTGAGCAGTTTATCAAACAAAAAGATGGCGTTAAGGATTTGAAGTATGTGTCTAATAAACAAGCTATGGAGAATTTCTCCAAATCTTTGGATGATAAAACTTTGATTGAAGGAATGGAATCAGCTTTTCCTGCATCATTTGAAGTTACATTGAAGGATGTAAACGACGCTGAAAAATACGTCAGAGAATTTCAAAAAATAGACGGTGTTGAAAAGGTAAGCTTTTACAAGGATTTGATAGCAAAAATCTCAAATACATCTAGAATTGTAAAATACGCAGGCTCAATCGTAGTTGCGATATTGGTTTTGATTTCAATAATAAATATTTCAAATACAATTAGATTAACTGTGTATGCCAGAAGAAAAGAAATTGCTATCAAGAAAAATATCGGCGCATCGAATTTAGTAATATCTGCACCACTTGTTGTAGAGGGAATATTTTTTGGAATAATTGGCGCAGTGGTTGCGTTTTTGGCTTGTTATTACCTATACAGATATGGATATTTGAGGTATAATAAGACTGTATATGGATTGATATCAACATATTTAGTTCCACCAGTGATGATTAGATGGGATTTGTTGAAGATTTTTATCAGTCTAGGCATCGGAATTGGAGCATTCGGTTCCGTATTAAGTAGCAAAAAATATCTCAAAATATAAGGAAGGAAATATGAAGAAGAAAATTGTCGCGTTAGCCTTGTGCATGATGCTTATGACTAATGCAGTGTATGCAGACAAATTAACCGAATTAAATAACGAAAAAAAAGCAAAAACTTCGGATTTAAACGAATCTAAATCCAACCTAAATAAATTAAAAGATAACAAAGACGCTGAGATGGAAAAGTTGAAAAACATCAACTTAAAACTAACTCAAACTCAATCAGAACTTGCTATTCAACAACAAGAATTGGAAAAAATCAATAAATCAATAGATGATACTAAAAAAGAAATTGAAAAATACCAATCTAGCATCAATAAAAAAACAAAAGAATTTCAAAAAAGATTAAAAGGAATGTATATATCAAAAGATGGTGCAAAAGTTGATGTGATTTTCGGATCTGGAAATTTGAACGATTTATTGAATAATGTAAGTTTGATGAATTATATTGCTAGATATGATAAAAATCTATTGAACGATTTGAAACACGAAAAAATTTCACTAGATTACAAAAAAGACGAACTAAAATCCAAAATGCAAACAATGGAAATTGTAAAAAAGAATTTGGAATTAAAAGTCGTAGCATTAAATGATACATTGGCTGAACAACAAAAGTTAATCGACGATATTTCAAAAAATGTCAGCATGACTGAATCAGAAATATCCTCATTAATTAAAGAACTTGAAAAAATTGACGGCAAAATCGACCAAGAAAAAAAGGCGATATTACAAGCGAAATTACTTGCAGCACAAAGAGCTCAAGCTGAAAAAAGAAGACGTGAAATGTTGCAAAGAAACAAGGCATTCAATACTAATATTTCAGCACCAGTCATCAATAATGACGGAGCATACTTACAATGGCCAGTACCATCATCTCACAGAATGACTTCTTTTTACGGATGGAGAAGTGATCCATTTGGACATGGTTCAGGATTCCACACAGGACTTGATATTGCAGCACCATTGGGAACACAAATTGTATCTGCAGAAGATGGAGTTGTAGTTCATGTTGGATGGAGCGGTGGCTACGGAAATCTTGTAAAAGTTCAACACGATAATGGAGCATTGACATACTATGGACACTTGAGTGGATATAACTGTAGCGTTGGTCAAAGAGTAAAACGTGGACAATTAATTGCTTTTATGGGATCAACTGGATATTCAACAGGATCTCACCTTCATTTCGAAGTAAGATTTAATGGTCAACACACTGATCCACTAAATTATTTAAGATAATTATGAAACTAAGTTAGCAATAACTTAGTTTTTTAGTACCATAAATAGTGTAAGAAAGGAAGTAGTTCCTATCTTGCACTATTTTTGTATAATGAAGAAGTAGTAT